>OOIW01000023.1_pt1 | contig 173958 bp, 150 predicted proteins | sample 1691751 | NCBI WGS metagenome assembly OOIW01 (sample SAMN05831949, study PRJEB22555) | human gut metagenome | isolation source: Skin biopsy | host: Homo sapiens
TTTTTCGAACCCGAAGGTTCTGGATATCGTCTTGTGGAGTGCCCACACAGATTGTCTGATAAATTGTTAAAGAGCAGTGAGTTAGCCGCCGTAGCTTGCTATCTCGAGGTGGCGTATATTACGCTTTTCACCTGAAGAGTCAAGCGTTTATTTCGCTTTTCTCTTCCTGACCCGGCGACTTGGTTCTCGTTAGAGGAGTCGTTGTTCCCGGTCAGTGGAGGCGCATTATAGGGAGTTCTCAGAAGGCCGCAACCCCTAATTGCAAAAAACTTTTCAAGCGCGGATTTTTTCGGCAAAGCGCTGCACAAGCCAGCGTTTCCGTCATTTTTCATACTGAATATGGCCAAACTCCTGAGCAAAACGGTCCACCTGCTGCCAGTCGGTGTACTCCACTTCTTTACTGGTATCTGTTTCGCCGCCCGTCATACGCATAATAAGTTGAATCATGACTCGATCGAGCCAGCGATAACGTGGATACCGCAGCGCACCGGCAAACACAACACACTGCTTTGGCTGCCAGGGGGAAGACAACAGGAACTTGCGGGTATAGGCGTTGGTTTGTGGCGAACGCTTGTCTGCCTTACGGGCAGTCAGATTCACGCTAAAGAATGCGCTCGGCATCATGTTCAACTGATCGGCATGCCGCTTAACGAACTTTTCCAGCGTCGGATGGAAATGGCCATAGCGTATTGAGGCACCAATCAGTACCTGCTGATACTGATTGAGGTCGACATTTTCCGCCTGCAGCAAATCGATCACGTCGCAGCGCAGCGTATCCTGCAATTTGTTTGCTATATAAGAAGCGATAGAACGTGTTTGCCCATCACGGCTAGAATAAAGAATCAGTGCCTTCACGGCGTTACTCCTTCTATCAGGATCATTCACGCCAGAACGTTGGCGTAAACAGAACCAGCAGTGTAAAGACCTCAAGGCGCCCGAACAGCATCGTCAGAACCAGGATCCACTTCGCCGGTGCAGGCATAGTGGTAAAGTTATCCGCGACCACTCCCAGCCCAGGTCCAAGGTTATTCAGCGTCGCCGTTACGGCAGCAAAGGCAGAGAAATCATCAACGCCGGTGGCGATAATCGCCAGCATGCTGACGATAAATACCAGCGCATAAGCAGAGAAGAACCCCCAGACCGCCTCCAGTATACGTTCCGGCAGCGCGCGGTTACCCAATTTAATAGTGTAAACCGCATTAGGGTGCACCAACCTTTTTAGCTCACGCGAGCCCTGCAAATACAGCAGCAGGATACGGATCACTTTCAGGCCGCCACCGGTCGAGCCGGCACAGCCACCTATAAATGCGGAACACAGCAACAGCATCGGCAGGAATAACGGCCACTTAGCAATGCTGTCAGTAGTAAAGCCCGCCGTTGTCGCCATCGACACCACCTGGAAGAACGCCTGATTGACCGTTTCCATTCCGGTTTTGTAGACCCCATGCCCCCACAGCACGGCAGTACACACCACTACCAGCGTCAACTGTACGGCAATAAACATGCGGAACTCAGGATCACGCCAATACACTTTCAGGCTGCGGCCGCTCAGCAAGGCGAAGTGCAAGCCATAGTTACAACCGGAGATCAGCAGGAAAATAGCAATGATGGTGTTGATGGTCGGACTGGCGTAATAGCCGATGCTGGCATCGTGGGTAGAGAAACCGCCAATCGCGATGGTCGAGAAACTGTGGCCGATGGCGTCAAACACTGACATGCCAGCGCCCCAAAGTGCCAGCGCACAAGCAATGGTCAGCAAAACGTAAATCAGCCACAGGGTTTTGGCCGTTTCGGCAATGCGTGGACGCATTTTGTTATCTTTCAACGGACCTGGCATTTCTGCGCGGTACAGCTGCATGCCACCGACGCCGAGGATGGGCAGTATCGCTACCGCCAACACAATGATCCCCATCCCGCCCATCCATTGCAGCATCTGCCGATAGAACAGAATGGCTTTGGGTAATGAGTCCAACCCCACCAGCGTCGTTGCACCCGTGGTGGTTAAACCGGAAAATGATTCGAAGAAGGCATCGGTCAGCGAAAGATTAGGCCGCTCTGAAAATAAAAACGGTAATGCCCCAACGCTGCCCAGCACCGTCCAGAACAACACCACAATCAGAAAACCCTCTCGCGGCTTCAACTCATGCTTTTGTTTACGGTTAGGCCACCACAGCATCAGGCCAATGGTTACCGCCACAAAGAAGGTCTGGCTGAATGCCCGCCCCGCCCCATCACGGTATATCAATGCCACCAGACCAGGAATAAACATCGTCCCGGAGAACAGGATGACCAGTAGACCAACGATACGGGTTATAGCGCGAAAATGCATTTCAGCACGATCCTTAGCAATTCAGTTGGGGGAATTATTGCGAAATGGGGGTTAATTGCAAATTACCGCGACTGAGATCACGTAATTTATTCCCGAACGCTTCAACGCCAGTGACCGGTAAAGCCAGATGCAGCATGACGGAAGCACCATATTCCCCCTGTACAATCCGCCCTTCAGTTTGCTGCAACAGATTCTCTACCAACGCCAACTGAGCATAGTCACATTGCAAAGTATATTCGGCCTGCGGAATTTTGTAGCTCACGGCCAATTGCTTTAATGCCTGCTGCACACCACTGCCGTAGGCTCTCACCAAGCCGCCGGTGCCCAGTTTGATACCGCCGTAGTAACGTACCACCACGGCGGTGATTTCGCCGATGCCGCTGCCCATCAGTTGGGCAAGAATGGGTTTACCCGCCGTGCCAGAAGGTTCACCGTCGTCAGAAAAGCCCAACTGCTGTGAGTCAGTCGGAGGCCCGGCGACAAATGCCCAGCAATGGTGCCTGGCCGCCGGATGTTCATCACGAACCTGCTGGATAAACGCCTTTGCCACATCAACCCCGTCGGTCGGTGCCAGCAGGGTGATGAAACGGCTCTTCTTTATTTCTTCGCTGACACTGACGGGGCCTGCCGGGATCGGATAAGGCTGCATCAGGCCAGATTCAGATCGCGCGTCATGTTCTCGATACGCTTTTCGTGGATCACAATATTGTCTTCAATACGGATACCACCATAAGGTTTCAGTGCATCGATGCGATCCCAGGCAAAGTGTTGACTGAATTCACCGCTGCGCCATGGCGCCAGCAGGGACTCAATAAAATACATGCCAGGCTCAATGGTCAATACCATGCCTGGTTGCAACACCCGGGTGCAGCGCAGGTACGGATATTTGGATGGGGCGGCCAGATGGGTACCCTGTTCATCCTGCATAAAGCCGGCTGAGTCATGTACCTGCAGCCCCAGAGGGTGGCCCAGACCGTGTGGCAGGAATGGCGTGGTCAGCCCCTGCTCTACCATGGCTTCTTCACTGATGCCACTCACCAGCTTGTGGCTCTTGAGCAGTTTGGCGACGCGTTGATGCATTTGCACATGGTAATCGGTGTAACGCACCCCAGTTTTGATGGTAGCCATCAGCGCCAGTTGCTCACTGTTAAGATCTTTTATCAGGTGTGCAAAATCACTGCCGCTCTGCCCCGCGTAGGTCCGCGTCAAGTCAGCAGCGTAACCGTTATATTCGGCACCGGCGTCAAGCAGGAAGCTCAGCATTTCGGACGGGGGTTGATGATCCAGCGTGGTGTAATGCAGCACCGACGCATGCTCATTAAGCGCAACAATGTTGTCATAAGGCACATCGGTATCGCGATGACCCGTGGCCGTAAGGTAAGCCTGGTTGATATCAAACTCACTCATGCCGGACAGGAAAGCCTCATGAGCGGCACGGTGCCCCATAACCGCGGTTTTCTGTGCTTCGCGCATACAGGCCAACTCGTAGCCGGTTTTGATGGAGCGATGGAAATCGAGGTAGTTCAACACTGCTTTAGGGTTAACGTTTTCCGCCAGGAAACCGAGATCGCGAGCACGCTGCTGTGCATAACCGATATAGCCCACGCGCTCACGCTGGGCAGGAAGCTGCTGCGCGATTTCATCAGCATTGGCCAGCGGTATCAGTTCAACGGACTTGGTCCAGAAACTCTCCGGCAGTGGCTCAACGCTGTGCCAGTAATCTACCGGCGAATAGAACCACAGCTTCGGTTTGTTAACGCCGTCCACCCACAGCCAACAGTTTGGCACTGAAGTGACGGGCACCCAGGCCTTAAAGTGCGCGTTCACTTTGAACGGGTAGCTACGGTCGTCCTGGAATATCCGCTGCAATTCCCCGGAGTGAATCAGCAACGCATCCAGTTTGTTGCGCGTTAACACTTCACGCGCCCGTTTTTGCAGTTCTGCCAGGTGGTCGTTATACAAAGAAGCCAGTGTTTCCATCACAATACCCTTATACATACCATTAGAACGGAATGAGTCATCTTAGCACACCGTTCAGGTGCACCAACCCCATCAGCTCTGGCATGCGGAGCGGTTCGCAAATCACTGTAAACGTCGTTACATCCGTAGCTTAACAATTAGCCAGGCGATCAGGCCAAGCAATGCAATCGCGGCTGCCCACAGGCCGTGATGCTCGAGTAAAACCGCGCCGGCAGCGGCAATACCCGCCAGACACTGCTGCAGAAAACCACACAGCGCCATGGCATAGGCACCCTGCTCTTTGGCATCGCTGACCGCCATCGCCATGCTGTTGGGGAACAGTATTGCCTGACCAAAAATCGTCAGGCAATACAGCGCGATGAAAACTGTCATACCGGAAAGTCCCACCAGCGCGCCGCTCCACCACAGCAGCATGATCGCGAGGGTGGTGACGGCGACAATACTCGTCCCTGCCTGCATCAGCCGCTTGCCGCCAATACGTGCCACCGTCCGGTTTACTGCCATTGCCCCGGTAAAGTAAGCCACGCAGATCACCAGCCCCAGCGCCCCAAAGGCGGTAACGTTGAGGCCAAACCCCTGCTGCATGATAAACGGGCTCACTTCCTGCAAGGTGACAGTGGTAGCAAACCCCAATCCGCCGACCATCGCCGGCCAGAAGAATCCCGGTCGACGCAGAATAAGCCAATAGGTTGCCACCATGGCCGGGCGCTGGCCCAGGGTGCGACCCGCTTCCAATGGCAGCGTCACCATTAATAGCAGGATCGCCAACCCGGTCAGCCCCATCAGGACAAAACCCATTTGCCAGTGTGAGTACTGGCTAAGCAGCCCGCCGACAAATTGCCCACCGCCCAACGCGGCGATAAAGGCTATCGACAGAACCGAGAGACGCCTTGCCAGCTCATCACCGCTCCAGTTATCACGAACAATAATCCGCGCGATAATCGCAGCACCCCCGGCGGCAATCCCCTGCAGCGCCCGCAGCGCCAATAACTGAGTGCCGTTACTGCAAAACGCCAACAACGCACTGCAGCTGATAAACAACACCAGAGACAATGTCAGCGGCAAGCGACGGCCAAAACGATCGGCTGCCGCCCCCCAGAACAATACCGGCAGAGCGGCACCTATCACGAATATCGATATCGAAAGCTCGGTGGCGCGGCGTGTCATTGCCAGTTCCTGCATCACCGTCGGTAATGAAGGTAAATACACCGTCGTCGCCATCTGAGCCATAAACACCAGCAGGCAAGCCAACGTCATGGTTCTGGCGGGAATACTCCAGAAACCGCTGTATTTTACACATACCGCTTTACTCATTTCACACCTCTGCGTGGGCAGCGCTCTGCTCTGGCAAGTGTATGGGGCTTTCACACGCCGACAAATCACCATAAAGCATAAAATATAACTTCTTTTTAAATCAAAACACTAACCCAAAGTCATGTGATCAGACCAGCAAAAATGCAATCTCTCATTTGCATATTGTTAACATAAAAACCACACTCCTCATCATCTGGTCATACCAGATCAAACGCTGATTCAGGAGATAGACATGCTCTACCAAGGCGAAACATTACAACTACAGTGGCTCGACAACGGCATCGCCGAGCTGGTGTTCAATGCCCCAGGCTCGGTCAACAAGCTGGATACCCGCACCGTTGCCAGCCTGGGCGAAGCGCTCGCGGTGCTGGAAAAGCAGACCGAGCTGAAAGGCTTGCTGCTGCGTTCCACCAAGGCCGCCTTTATTGTCGGCGCCGACATCACCGAATTCCTTTCGCTGTTTGCTGCTCCGGCTGAAAAGCTGCAGCAGTGGCTGGCCTTCGCCAATGCGATCTTTAACCGGCTGGAAGATCTGCCGGTGCCGACCATTTCGGCCATTAACGGCTATGCGCTCGGCGGCGGCTGCGAATGCATTCTGGCAACCGACTTCCGTGTCGCGTCACCGGATGCGCGCATCGGCCTGCCGGAAACCAAACTGGGCATTATGCCGGGCTTCGGCGGTTCGGTTCGTCTTCCCCGCCTGCTGGGTAATGACAGCGCACTGGAAATTATCGCCGCCGGTAAAGACGTCAGCGCCAAAGACGCGCTGAAGGTCGGTTTGGTGGATGCGGTCGTTGCAACGGAAAAATTGGTGGAAGCCGCACTGAAAATGCTGCAACAGGCCATTGAGGGCAAACTGGACTGGCGCGCTTATCGCCAACCCAAGCTCGAGCCGTTGAAACTCAGCCCAATCGAAGCGGCCATGAGCTTCACCACCGCCAAAGGCATGGTGCTGCAAACTGCCGGTAAACACTATCCGGCGCCAATGACCGCAGTCAAAACCATTGAAGCCGCCGCCAGGCTGGGCCGAGATGAAGCTCTTAAGCTGGAAACCGCCAGCTTTGTGCCGTTGGCCCGTTCCAAAGAGGCCCGCGCATTAGTCGGTATCTTCCTTAATGACCAGTTTGTGAAGGGTCAGGCGAAGAAGCTGGCAAAAGGTATCGAAGCACCGAGGCAGGCTGCAGTGTTGGGGGCTGGTATCATGGGTGGCGGTATCGCCTACCAGTCCGCGCTGAAAGGCGTGCCGGTGATCATGAAAGACATCAGCGACAAGTCCCTGACGCTCGGTATGAATGAAGCCGCCAAACTGCTGAACAAGCAGTTGGAACGTGGCAAGCTGGATGGCATGAAGATGGCCCAAGTGCTGTCGACCATTCAACCGACGCTGGATTATGCCGGTATCGAACGCGCACAGGTGATCGTCGAAGCCGTGGTCGAGAATCCAAAGATTAAGGCAGCAGTACTGTCCGAAGTGGAAGGCCTGATCGGTGAAGATACCGTGCTGGCGTCCAATACCTCGACCATTCCGATTAATCACCTGGCAAAATCGCTGAAGCGCCCACAGAATTTCTGCGGTATGCACTTCTTTAACCCGGTACACCGTATGCCACTGGTGGAAATTATCCGCGGTGAGCAGACCAGCGACAGCACCATCGCCGCCGTGGTGGCCTATGCCAGCCGTATGGGCAAAACGCCAATTGTGGTTAACGATTGCCCAGGGTTCTTCGTCAACCGCGTGTTGTTCCCGTATTTTGCCGGTTTCAGCATGCTGCTGCGCGACGGTGCAGACTTCCGCCAGATCGACAAAGTGATGGAGAAACAGTTTGGCTGGCCAATGGGCCCAGCTTATCTGCTCGACGTCGTGGGGATTGATACCGCACACCACGCTCAGGCGGTAATGGCAGCCGGTTTCCCGGAGCGTATGGGTAAAGATTACCGTGACGCTATCGACGTGATGTTCGATAACCAGCGTTTTGGCCAGAAAAACCAGCTGGGCTTCTATCGTTACAGTCAGGACAACAAAGGCAAGCCGCGTAAAGACAACGATGAGCAGACCGATGTGCTGCTGGCCGAAGTCAGCCAACCGCGTCAGATCATCAGCGACGAAGAAATTATCGCCCGCATGATGATCCCGATGATTAACGAAGTGGTGCGCTGCCTGGAAGAAAACATTATTGCCAGCCCGGCCGAAGCCGATATGGCGCTGGTCTACGGCATCGGTTTCCCTCCGTTCCACGGTGGGGCGTTCCGCTACCTGGATACGCTTGGCACCGCCAATTATGTTGAACTGGCCCAGCGTTATGCGCATCTTGGTGCCCTGTATCAGGTGCCTGTCGGCCTGCGCGCCAAAGCCGAACATAATGAAAGCTACTACCCGGTGGCAGCCCCGCTGTCCGATGTCTCCACTGGCCAACCGGCATGAGGTCATAAAGATGGAAAACGTAGTTATTGTTGATGCCGTACGCACGCCGATGGGCCGCTCCAAGGGCGGCGCCTTCCGCCAGGTACGTGCTGAAGATCTTTCCGCTCACCTGATGCGCGCCGTACTGAGCCGCAATCCGTCGCTGGATGCCGCCGAAATTGACGACATCTACTGGGGTTGCGTGCAGCAAACGCTGGAGCAGGGCTTTAACATCGCCCGTAACGCTTCCCTGTTGGCCGAGATCCCGCATAGCGTTCCTGCGGTCACCGTCAACCGACTGTGCGGTTCCTCCATGCAGGCGCTGCACGATGCCGCACGCGCCATTATGGTCGGCGATGCACACGTCAGCCTGATTGGTGGCGTAGAGCATATGGGCCACGTGCCGATGAATCACGGCGTGGATTTCCACCCGGGTTTGAGCCGCAGCGTGGCAAAAGCCGCTGGTATGATGGGCCTGACCGCCGAGATGCTGGCCAAGATGCACAATATCAGTCGCCAGATGCAGGATGAGTTCGCAGCACGCTCGCACCAACGCGCGCATGCCGCCACTCTGGCCGGCTATTTCAAGAATGAAATCATACCAACCACCGGCCACGACGCCGACGGGGTGCTGACCCGCTATGACTTCGACGAAGTGATCCGCCCAGAAACTACCGTCGCCAGCCTTGCGGCGCTGCGTCCGGCATTCGACCCGGTTAACGGTACCGTCACCGCCGGTACCTCTTCGGCCTTGTCTGACGGCGCCTCCGCCATGCTGTTGATGAGTGAGTCACGTGCCAAAGCACTGGGTCTGAAAGCCCGAGCCCGCATTCGTTCGATGGCGGTGGTCGGTTGCGACCCGTCCATCATGGGTTATGGCCCGGTACCTGCCAGCAAGTTGGCGTTGAAACGCGCCGGACTGAGCGTGCAGGACATCGATCTGTTTGAACTGAATGAAGCCTTTGCCGCCCAATCATTGCCGTGCATCAAGGATCTGGGGTTGCTGGACAGCATTGACGACAAAATCAACCTGAACGGTGGCGCCATTGCCCTGGGCCATCCATTAGGTTGCTCGGGTTCACGTATCTCTACCACCCTACTGAACAATATGGAACGCCGTGACGTGCAGTTTGGTCTGGCGACCATGTGTATCGGTCTGGGCCAGGGGATTGCCACCGTCTTCGAACGCGTTTAGCTGTGTCTATTTGGGATGCCTGCGTCAACACTTAAAACCGCAGCATCCCGCCAAGTTTAGTTGCCGTACTTCCCGCCTGTCAGGGGCGGGTTTTTTTATGCCTGAAATCCGCTGACACCCCCAATAAAAAGGGGCAGCCATTGGCCACCCCGTTTGATACTGCTTCGCGCCTCAGATAAACGAGAAGGCGTCGCCAAACATATGCGCTTCCAGCGCGCCACGTTCGGCGCAGAAACGTTCGCGAGCAATTTTTGCCATCTCGAAACGGCCGGCAATGTAAATGTCGTGTTCTGCCAGCGTGCCGAAGTCCTGCAACACCGCGCTGAGCACCGTGCCACTACGGCCACGCCACTCTTCTTCCGGTTGTTCAACCACCGGGATCACTTTCAGATTCGGGTGCTGCAACGACAAGGCTTCCAGTTCGCTCAAGTCATACAGGTGCTTCAGCTCACGCCCGCCCCAGTAGATAGAGATATCGCGATCCGGCTGCTGTTCCAGTGCGGCCAACAGAATCGAGCGCGCATAGGAGAAGCCCGTGCCGCCGGCGATCAACACCAGCGGACGGCTGCCTTCTTCACGCAGCCAGGCGTCACCGTGCGGAATATCAACGGTAATCGCCTGCTCTTTCAGAATGCGATCCATCACCGCCATGGCGTACAGATTCAGCTCCGAAGCGCCAATATGCAGCTCAATGTAATCCTTGTCTGTCGGAATCGATGCCAGGGAGAATGGACGCTTGTCGCGCTCATCCATCACCACCATCAGATACTGCCCTGCCTTGAAAGAAAACGGTGCCTCAGGCACCAAACGTACCCGATAAACCGTATCGGTAATGGCCTCTACGGAGGTCACTTTACAGCTCAATATTGTCATGCGTTCCCTCTGTCGGGTCATCAATGCAAAACTGAGAACAAAGCCTGGCGCTACAGCGTCGGTTCTCTGTCACTGAAAATTGCGAGCTCATCCCAGATGTCATCGACGCGCGCACGCACCTTTTCATCCATCTGAATCGGACGGCCCCATTCGCGCTGGGTTTCACCCGGCCATTTATTGGTGGCATCCAGCCCCATCTTCGATCCCAAACCGGAAACCGGTGAGGCGAAGTCCAAATAATCGATCGGCGTATTTTCCACCAAAACGGTATCCCTTGCCGGATCCATTCGGGTGGTGATCGCCCAAATCACATCATTCCAGTCGCGTGCGTTGACGTCATCGTCACAGACGATAACAAACTTGGTGTACATAAACTGACGCAGGAACGACCAGACACCCATCATTACGCGTTTGGCATGACCGGCATACTGTTTCTTGATTGTCACCACCGCCAGGCGATAAGAGCAACCCTCAGGTGGCAGATAGAAATCAACAATTTCCGGGAACTGCTTTTGCAGGATAGGAACGAAGACTTCATTCAACGCCACACCCAACACCGCCGGCTCATCCGGCGGACGGCCGGTGTAGGTCGAGTGATAAATGGCGTCACGACGCTGGGTGATATGGGTGATGGTGAATACCGGGAAGTGGTCTATTTCGTTGTAGTAACCGGTGTGATCGCCATACGGACCTTCAGGCGCCATTTCACCCGGTTCGATATAGCCTTCCAACACGATTTCCGCACTGGCAGGCACTTCCAAATCGCAGGAGATGCACTTGACCACTTCGGTTTTGTTGCCGCGCAGCAGCCCGGCAAAGGCATATTCAGACAGGGTATCCGGCACCGGTGTTACCGCGCCGAGAATGGTGGCGGGATCTGCGCCCAGCGCAACCGCAACCGGGAAACGCTCACCGGGATGCGCCTGGCACCATTCCTGGTAATCCAGCGCGCCACCGCGGTGCGACAGCCAACGCATGATGACTTTATTCTTGCTCAGCACCTGTTGGCGATAAATGCCCAGGTTCTGTCGCTCTTTTTGCGGCCCACGGGTCACGGTCAGCCCCCAGGTGATCAGCGGTGCGGCGTCTTCCGGCCAGCAGTGCATCACCGGGATACGGCTGAGATCGACATCATCCCCCTGCCATACTTGCTCCTGACAAGGTGCTGAGCCCAGCACCTTGGTCGGCATGTTCAATACTTGCTTGAACTTCGGCAGTTTATCGAACAGATCGCGAAAGCCCTTTGGCGGCTCCGGCTCTTTGAGGAACGCCAGCAACTTGCCGACCTCGCGCAACGAGCTGACATCCTCCTGGCCCATCCCCAGCGCTACGCGGCCGGGAGTGCCGAACAGATTGCACAGCACCGGCATGTCATACCCTTTGGGGTTTTCGAACAGCAACGCCGGACCGCCCGCACGTAAAGTACGATCGGCAATTTCTGTCATTTCCAGATAGGGATCAATAGGCTGGCTAATGCGTTTTAGTTCGCCTCTCTTTTCCAGCAACGAGAGGAAATCGCGTAAGTCACGGTATTTCATGCTGATCATTATAACGGCCAGTGAGGAGGGCATTATAAGCCCTCTTCACGGTTGTTGCTGCACTTTTGTTAAACACCGGTAAAGACCACGCCGGCACTCAGTGGCACGTGAACGGCACCAGCGGGCTTAATGCCTGCGTATCCTGATACTCCTGGGTCTCCACGCCGTGGCGGAACACCTTGAAGCCCTGGTCTCTGGCACTGAAATAACGCAGATCATTGCCCTCAACGTGCAACAGGCTGCCTTCGCGCAACGCCACCACAGATTCGCTCGGATTGACCGCGCAGAACTCCGCCAGGCGCTCATCACGAGTTTCACCCATGTGGCCACTGATATGGGCGTCAATGTAATGCGGGTTAATCTGTACCGGGAATAAACTCAACGCCGGCAGCACGACGCTGTTGCGCACCGGCATGTCATTGGTGGTACGAATGCTCGGCGTGGCCACGTTACACCCGGCGCTCCAGCCAACATAGGGAATGCTACGTTCACCAACGGCTCGCTGGATCGGGACGATCAGACCCTTCTCATGCAGCATCTGGTTCAGCATCCAGGTATTGCCGCCGCTGACCAAAATACATTCTGCCTGTTCAATCGCCGCCGCAGGAGACTCGGCATGGTGAATACTGGTGACCTTGATACCTAAAGTTTGTGCCAGATCCTGCGCGCGCTGATCGTAATCACTGCGGATCATGGCATATGGGATGAAGACCGCGGACTTAATACCGCGACGCGCGATCATCGCCAACAGGTGACTCTTGGCATAGCCAAGCAGTTCACTCTCACCGGACAACTTGCCGTTGCTCAACAGAAATAACTCCATTTCTCCCCCTCAATCAAAAACGATGAATACCGTCACATCAGGCGACAGCGCCTCAAGGCATACTGCGACGGTAGCAAATTTTCAGCCCTCTGTTATACCCAAGCCGTGCGGATAAGTGTGTGACCCCTCGCTAATTGCCAACGATTCATACAGATAGCGGCTGTTACATGCTGAAACTTGCATCACTATGTATCCGTAATGGCTTTTGATATGCTTACCGGCTGACAGAAAGGCATGTGAAATTATGGAATCCTGGTATCTACTGTATTGCAAACGCGGCCAACTTTTACGGGCGCAAGAACATTTGGAACGGCAGGAAGTGAGCTGCCTGAGCCCGATCATTACGATGGAAAAGATCGTGCGCGGTAAACGCATCGCGGTCAGCGAACCTTTGTTCCCCAACTATCTGTTTGTGGAATTTGATCCGGAGCGTATCCATACCACTACCATCAGTGCAACACGTGGTGTCAGCCACTTTGTGCGCTTTGGTTCAACACCGACCACCATCCCGCAGAAGGTGATCGAAGAGTTGCAGACACATACCTGCGAAACCTACTTCGATCCGGAAACGCCGCAACCGGGAGACAGCGTGTTGATCGTCGACGGTATGTTTGAAGGCCTGCAGGCGATTTACACCGAGCCGGATGGTGAAGCACGCTCAATGCTGTTGCTGAATCTGATCAACAAGCAGGTCAGTCAAAGCGTGGACAATCGACAGTTCCAAAAGCTGTAATGCAAAAAGGCGCCTAGGCGCCTTTGTTATTGGAGATTGACGGCTTAGCGCTGCATTGCTTCGTCATGCATCCACTGAGCGACCCGCTTGGCGAAGTAGGTCAACACACCATCGGCACCGGCACGCTTGAAGCACATTAACGACTCCATCACCGCCGGCTGTTCCTGCAACCAACCGTTCTGAATCGCCGCCATGTGCATCGCATACTCACCGGAAACCTGGTAGGCGAAAGTCGGCACACCGAAGGTGTCTTTTACCCGACGCACCACATCCAGATACGGCATGCCCGGTTTCACCATCACCATATCCGCGCCTTCCTGCAGATCCTGTGCAATTTCCTGCAGGGCTTCGTCGCTGTTGGCCGGGTCCATCTGGTAGGTTTTCTTATTGCCGCCTTTCAGATTGCCGCTGGAACCGAGCGCATCACGGAACGGGCCATAATAGCAGGACGCATATTTGGCGGAGTAAGCCATGATCTGAGTATTAATCAGGCCCTGATGCTCCAGTTGATCGCGGATCGCACCGATACGGCCATCCATCATGTCGCTTGGCGCCACGATTTCTGCCCCGGCTTCGGCATGGGACAACGCCTGACGCACCAGGATCTCTTTGGTGATGTCGTTAATGACATAACCCTGCTCGTCAATGATGCCGTCCTGACCGTGGGTGGTGTACGGGTCGAGCGCCACATCCGTCAGAATGCCCAACTCAGGCACCGCGTCTTTCAACGCGCGTACCGTACGCTGCACCAAACCGTCCGGATTATAAGCTTCTTCTGCATGCAGTGACTTCAGGCCAGACTCAATCACCGGGAACAGGGAGATCACCGGCACACCCAGCTTGGCGATAGCTTCCGCCTCTTTAACCAGCAGATCGATGCTCATGCGCGATACGCCAGGCATGGATGCTACCGCTTCCTGACGGTTACTGCCTTCCATGACAAATACCGGATAGATCAGGTCGTTAACCGTCAGTTGGTTCTCCGCCACCAGGCGACGACTGAAATCATGACGGCGCACACGGCGCATACGACGACCTGGGAAGGTACCCGGAAATGCATAGCTCATAGTTTTCTCCTAACTCATTCCAGCCGGAATAGCCGGCGGGCGTTCTCATCGGTTTTCTGCCCCAGCCATTCGGGGTCTTCTTGTCGCCAGGCGGCCACTTGCCGGACGATATGAGGCAAAAAACAGGGTTCGTTGCGGCGAGATGCAGGTTTCGGATGTAAATCCCGGGGCAACAGATAGGGGGCGTCGGTTTCCAGCAACAGACGATCCGCCGGAATATGCGGCAACAATGCACGCAACTCCAGGCCACGCCGCTCATCACAGACCCACCCGGTAATCCCCACAGACAGGCCTAGCGATAGACAGCTTTCTAATTCTTCGGCGGTGCCGGTAAAACAGTGCACCACGGCCGCGGGCAGTTTATCCAACCACGGCGCCAGCAGCGCGGCAAAACGTGCGTGTGCATCACGGCAATGAAGAAAAACCGGCATCGCCAACTCTGCCGCCAGCGCCAGTTGTGCGCTGAAGGCCAACTCCTGCTGCTCTGGAGTAGAAAAGTTGCGGTTGAAATCCAGCCCACACTCACCAATGGCTGCGACCTGCGGCCGGGAGGCCAACTCGCGGATTTGGTCGGCGACCCTATCGTCCCAGTTGCTGGCATGGTGCGGATGCACCCCGGCGGTGGACCAACAAAAACCCGCATGCTGTTGCGCCAGTTCACTGGCCGCCAGACTTTCCTGCAGGTCAGTACCGGTAATCAGCAATCCTTTCACGCCGGCGGCGCGTGCACGATCCACTACCGCAGGGCGGTCTTTGGCAAACTGTGAACTGGTGAGATTGACGCCGATATCAAACATGGTTTTTCCAAAGCAAAAGCCGCCCATCGGGCGGCTCAGAGACAAATAAGCTTTAAGGTGCCGGGGGTTCGTCACCCTCGTCTTCTTCTTCCGGTTGCGAACGACGCTTGCCGGTATAGAAACGGGCAAAGAACACGCCCACTTCAAACAGCAGATACATAGGGATCGCCAGCAGCGTCTGCGAGAACACATCCGGCGGGGTCAACAGCATGCCAACCACAAAAGCCCCGACCAGCACGTAAGGCCGTTTCTTTTTCAGGTCTTCCGGTGAAGTGACGCCACTCCAGCACAGCAGAATAATGGCAACCGGCACCTCAAACGCCACGCCAAACGCCATAAACAGCGCCATGACGAAATCGAGATAGTTATTAATATCGGTCGCTATCATCACCCCGGCCGGTGCGGTCTTGGCAAAAAAGCCGAACGCCAGCGGGAACACGATAAAGTAGGCAAACGCCATGCCGAGATAAAACAGCAGGCTGCTGGAAACCAGCAAAGGCATCATCAGGCGGCGTTCATGCTTGTATAACGCCGGTGCAATAAAGGACCAGACCTGGTACAGGATCACCGGCGCAGAAACAAACACCGAGACGATCATGGTCAGCTTGATTGGGGTAAAGAAGGGTGAAGCCACGTCGGTGGCGATCATGCTCGCCCCAGCGGGCAACTGCTTGATCAGCGGCGCTGACACCAGTTGATAAATGTCATTGGCGAAAAAAACCAGCACCAGGAAGATCGCCAGTATGCTGATAATCGAGTTTAACAACCGCTTACGCAGTTCTATCAGATGACTGATAAGGGGTTGGGTATCTTCAACAGCCATGTTTTAACGATCGCCACTAGGTTGGTGAGACGCTGGGGTTTTATCCACAACAGGTTCTGGGGTCGCCTGAGCAGCCGAAGCGGCCGGTTGTTTAACCGGCTCGACCACGGGTTGTGCAACCGGCGGCGTTACCGAAACCACCGGCTCCGGCACGACAGCCGGGGACGATGCCACGGCCGCAGCTTCTGCCGGCGTCACGCCGTCATGAAGGGCTTCAGGATCGGTGACCAGAGGGTTATGGATGGTGTGCGCAGGTTCGGTTTTGATGTCACTGTCGCCCTGATAAGAACGTTTCAGCGATTCCGCCGCGTCTTTCAGCTCATCCATTGACGCCTTCAGCTCCGGCGACAAATTCTGCATGCCCGCCTTCTCTACCTTTTTCAGGCTGTCCTGCAATTCCTGCAGCTTCAGTTCCTGAGAAAGTTCGTTCTGCACCGAAGCCGCCAACGAACGCAGCGCGCGGATCCAGCCCGAAACTGTTCTTACCGCTACCGGCAACCGTTCCGGCCCGAGTACCACCAGGCCGATAACCAGAACCAGCAGCAGTTCACTAAACCCAATGTCAAACACGGTTTATACCTGCTCTTTGTTCTTCGACTCTTCCGTTTTCACTTCCGGCTGCTTATCGGTAATAGGCTTGGCCGTGAAGTCAGCGTCGTCCAGGCTGCTTTTCTCAGCCGTGTTGGTCGGCGGCGTATTTTCGTCACCGATCGCCTTTTTGAAGCCCTTGATTGATGCACCGAGATCAGAGCCCAACGTACGGAGCTTTTTGGTACCAAACAGCAGCACCACGATCACTGCGATGATCAACAATTGCGTAATACTAATACCGCCCATTGCAATTACCTCTATTTTTACAGGGTTTTCTCAAAATCCGCCGCATTATACGGCAGATTTTACCAGAGTTTCGAATCAATTCAGGTGGTTCGCTTCCAGCCAATCACCCAGGATACGATGCCGGCCGCTATCAGCCATGCAGGGAACACTTCAACCTCCCCCAACAGCAAAATCGTACCGCTTACCAACAGTGTAGCGCCAACGCCGAACAAATAACGCGATTGTCCCTGACGGACGCGCTGGGCCTGCATCTGATGGGTCAGCTTATCAACGCTTTGTTGCAACAGTTTATGCTGCTGCAGGCTATCGTAAAATAATTCAGGCAGTTCGGGCAATTTCTCGGCCCAAAACGGCGCTTTTTCTTTCAGTGCGCGGATCACCGCCGGTATACCGACCTGATCGCGCATCCAACTTTCCAGGAACGGCTTGGCGGTGGTCCACAAATCCAACTGTGGATAGAGCTGCCGCCCCAGACCTTCAACATACAGCAAGGTCTTCTGCAATAACACCAGTTGGGGCTGGACTTCCATATTGAACCGGCGTGCAGTATTGAACAGGTTCAACAGCACGTTGCCAAACGAAATTTCCGACAGAGGCTTCTCGAAGATCGGTTCGCACACGGTGCGGATAGCGAACTCGAAATCCTCCACATTGGTATCCCGTGGCACCCAGCCCGAATCAACGTGCAGCTCCGCGACCTTGCGGTAATCACGATTGAAGAAGGCGATAAAGTTTTCCGCCAGATAGCGTTTATCGTCTTTGTTCAGCGAGCCGACAATACCGCAGTCAATGCCGATATAGCAGGGATCTTCAGGGTGCTCATAGCTGACAAAAATATTACCGGGATGCATGTCCGCATGGAAGAAGCTGTCACGGAATACCTGGGTAAAGAACACCTGTACCCCGCGTTCGGCCAACAGTTTCATGTTAGTGCCCTGCTTTTCCAACGTAGGGATATCCGAAACCGGGATCCCGTAGATGCGCTCCATCACCAACACGCTTTCGCGGCAGTAATCGGAATACACTTCTGGCACATACAGCATTGGGCTGCCGTCGAAATTGCGACGCAGCTGGATGGCGTTGGCCGCTTCACGCAGCAGGTTCAACTCATCCAGCAAGGTCTTTTCATATTCGCGCACCACTTCGCGCGGACGCAGACGGCGACCATCCGGCATCAGCTTTGGCACCCAGGCCGCCAAACGGTACATCAGGCGGACGTCGGCCTTGATGATCGGCCGGATATCGGGCCGAATCACCTTGAGTACCACTTCCTGCCCGGTCGTTTTTAGCCGGGCGGTATGAACCTGGGCTATCGATGCCGAAGCCAGCGCCTGTTGGTCAAAATCATCAAACCAGGTTTCCAGCGGGCCACCCATCGCCAACTCAATATGCTTGCGCGCCAGTGCCCCGTCGAACGGTGCAACCCGGTCCTGCAGCAGCGTCAGTTGATCGGCGATCTGTGGTGGGAACAAGTCGCGACGAGTGGACATCATCTGGCCAAACTTAATCCATACCGGTCCCAGTTCCTGCAGAGCCAAACGCAGACGTTCACCCAAAGGCTTATCCGCATGGCGGTTTGGCATCCAGAACAGCAGGCGGCGGCCAAATCGCAGCGGCAACGTCAAACGCATCTGGGGGATCAATTCATCCAGGCCATAGCTGAGAAAAACGCGGACGATCAAATACAGGCGGCGTAGTTCGCCAGGGGTCATCGTTTACCCTCCAACTTGTCCATGCGAGCACTCAGCGCTTCGAGGTTACGAACGGTGGCATCAACTTCCTCGTTGAACCACACCACTTCCAGTGGGCCTGGCGCCACACGCCACTCTTCCGTTAGCGTTTCCGCCACATAATGCTGTTGCCGCTGGAAGCCGGTCTTCAGCAGGTTCGCACCTTTACCGAGCACCTGCGTGACACCCTGCGCGGCAATATCGCCGATGTAGGGAGCCAACCATTCAGCCGGATCCCACTCCGCCAGATCGAGCAGCCCAACCAGTTGCTGAACCACCTGAATATCACCTTCGACAATCAGCTCACCGCTGCGCATCAATGGCGAGAGTTGTTGGCGATCTCGCAGCTTCAGCAGCACCGAAATGCGGCTGCGCACCGTGCAGTCGGCGGTATCGTCAGACTGGCCAAGGACATCGACGCGTTGCTCACTGAAGATCAGCACCAGCGGTGAAGCAAGCTCCTGCAACTCAATACGCAATACCTTACCCGCCAGGCGCAGACGGGCGGCCTTCATGCTGCGATCGCGGAACAGCAGGCTGTTGAGCGATGTTTCCAGCACGCCGGTTAACAACGGGGTTAACAGCATCGGCATATCCATATCAGAACTTGAAGCCGCGATGCAGGGCTACAATACCACCGGTCAGGTTAAAATAGGTCACGTTGTCAAAACCGGCGGCCCCCATCATGCCCTTCAGAGTTTCCTGATCGGGATGCATACGGATCGACTCGGCCAGATAACGGTAGCTTTCCGGATCCTTCACCACCAGCTCGCCGATTTTCGGCAGCACATGGAAAGAATAAGCGTCATAGGCTTTTCTCAGCGGCGCCAGCAGCGGTTTGGAGAACTCCAGCACCAGCAAACGACCGCCCGGCTTCAGCACGCGGAACATGGAACGCAGCGCTTTGTCTTTGTCTGTGACGTTGCGCAGGCCGAATGAAATGGTGATGCAGTCGAAATAGTTATCCGGGAACGGCAGCGCTTCGGCATTGGCCTGCACGTAGCTAATGTTGCCGATAATGCCGCGATCGCGCAGCTTCTCGCGCCCCATCTTCAGCATCGAATCATTAATGTCCGCCAGTACCACCTGCCCCTGCTCACCGACCATGCGGGAGAACTTGGCGGCCAGGTCACCGGTACCCCCGGCCAGATCCAACACCCGCTGCCCACGGCGTACACCGCTGCAATCAATGGTAAAACGCTTCCAGACACGGTGGATGCCAAACGACATCAAGTCGTTCATCACGTCATACTTTGCAGCTACCGAATGAAAAACGTCTGCCACCATGGCCTGCTTCTCGTCTCGAGCTACGGTGCGAAAACCAAAGTCAGTGGTTTCCTGCGGTTGATCTGCCATTGTCCTGCCTGCTATTCAGTCAATTTAGTGTGGATGAGTGTACCAGAACCCCACGGAATACCCCACCTTGCAGCGGTTGTCATGCCTGCGATGCGGAGCGGGGTTCCTCTGCGGAGTCGTCGTCTTCCGCCTCCGGCAGCGCGTCAACTTCATCGTCGCCCGCCGCCTCGAATTCTTCATCATGCTGCTCACTGGCCTGTTGAGCCAGCAGCGGGTTAATCGGTCTTTTCACCTCAACCCCCAACGCACGGAACCCCTCGGTCTGGCCGATAAGATTACCACGGCCTTCACTCAGTTTGTTCATCGCCTGGCAATAACTCCCCTGGGCCTTATCCAGGCTCTGCCCCAGCGCCGACATATCGTCAACAAACAGCCGCATTTTGTCATACAACCGCGCCGCTCTGTCGGCAATGCGCTGAGCATTCTGGCTCTGATGCTCATAGCGCCACAGGTTGGTAATAGTACGCAGCGCCACCAGCAAGGTGGTCGGGCTGACCAGCATGATATTGTGCTTGAGCGCCTCGCTGATCAGCTCCGGCTCACGGTCGATGGCCAACAGGAAAGCTGGCTCGACCGGAATAAACATCAACACGTAATCCAGCGAACGCAGGCCAGGCAACTGCTGGTAATCCTTACGCCCCAGCAGGCGGATATGGCCGCGCAGCGAGCCAATATGCTCACTCAGCGCCGCCTCGCGCTCGGCTTCATCTTCACTGTTAAAGTAACGTTCGTAAGCCACCAGCGACATTTTCGCATCGATGACCACGTCCTTGCCCTGCGGCAGACGAACGATAACGTCGGGTTGCATACGGCTCTGATGGTCCAGCCGCACATTGACCTGAGTTTCGTATTCGTGCCCTTCACGCAGGCCTGAGGCCTCCAGCACCCGACTTAACACCACCTCACCCCAGTTACCCTGAGTTTTGTTGTCCCCTTTCAGGGCCTTGGTGAGGTTAATAGCTTCGCGCGCCATTTGTGCGTTGAGCTGCTGCAGGTTACGTATTTCGTGGGTCAGCGTATGGCGTTCGCGTGCTTCCTGGCCAAAACTGTCCTGCACCTGGCGGCGGAAACCGTCCAGTTGCTCGCGCAGCGGCAACAACAAACGATCCAGACTTTGCTTATTCTGCTCGTCAACCTTGCGCCCGCTGTGTTCAAAAATGCGGTTGGCCAAATTTTCAAACTGGGTAGTGAGGCGCTGTTCGCTGTTGATCAGCAGACGCTGCTTCTCTTCTGCCGCCATGCGGGTTTCTTCCAGGCGAATGGTCACCTCCCGCAGTTCGGCCTCTTGCGCGCTGTTAACCTCACGCTGGGCGCGCAGTTCCTGATTCAGCAACTCACATTCGTTGCGCCAGTGATCGAGCTGTTGCAGCTTTTCATGCCCGGCCGCCAACTGGCTGTGCAAATTGCGCAGTTCCAGATCGCTCTGCCGCATTTGCTGTTCATTACGTTGCAGCGTTTCTTGTCGGGCCGCAATTTCCTGCTGCGCCTGTTGCAGTGATTGTTCCAACAGCCGTAGCTCGGTTTCATGCTGTGCATGTGTCTGCTGCACCCGCAGGCTGGCAATTAGCCACCCCAGCAGCAGGCCGATTGCCGCCCCGCCCATACCGTAAACCAAACTGGTATCCACCCTGCCTCCTGTTACACCTGACCGTTCCGGCGTTTTATGCGCCTGTTGCCCGTCACGTTAAGGGGATGCTGTATGGATGTCCAGTCTGTTTTTGCCCTAACGGCGCAAAATTGCGAAACGCTACGCAAGTCAGACCCAAACTAGCCAAACCACTGGCTTAACCACTTGATGCCAAACGCCCCCGGCGCGAGAATGCCGAACGCCCAGATCATCGCCGAAGTGATATTCGCCACCTGAAAATAACGCTGTGGCATGCCGCAAATGCCACCGACCAGCGGTACCACAGCACGCAACGGCCCGAAGAAGCGGCCGATGAAAATGCCCAGTACGCCCCAACGTTCAAAGAACGCATGGCCACGCGTCAACAATTGCGGATTACGCGATAACGGCCACATGTGCGCCACACGGTCTTGATAGCGGTAGCCAATCCAGTAAGAAAGCCAGTCGCCAAAGAATGCCCCGGCGGCAGCGGCGGCCCAGATAGGCCAAAATGCAATGCCGCTTTCACCAATCAGCGCCCCCAGCGCCAGCAAGATCACCGTGGCCGGTAACAGCAGTGACAGGAACGCCAGTGATTCACCGAACGCCAGGAAGAAAATAATCGGGATAGCCCAGCCTTCGTGCTGACGCACGGTGTCGCTGACCCAGTGGATAATGTCATTGAGGCTCAATATGGGCTCCTGATGCGGGATTTATGGCCCCAAGAATACGCAATGTTGGCCGGGGCCGATTAAACCCCGGCTAAACACCTGCGAGGTTTACTCGAGGTAGAACGCCTGCAGTGCTTCACGCTGATGTTGGCCCAGGCCGTACTCCGCCTCCAGCCAGCGATCGGTAGAACCATATTGGTCACGAATACAGCTCAGTGCGGTCATCAGGAACTCTTCGCGGGCACTGAGCACGTAGGCAAACTGCCCCAATGCAGAGGCGTTGAGGCGGATAGACAGTTGATCCAACATCTGCTCGCGGAAGGTCGCCAGCGTGGTTTCGGTCAGCAGGTAATCTTCTACCACCGTCGCTTCATCAGCCCCCAGCGCGAATAGCACCAGCGCCGATCCGACCCCGGTGCGATCCTTACCCACCGCGCAGTGCTGGACGATGGCGCCGTTATCGACGTTGCTCAGCAATTGGGCCAACTGTTTGTACGCCGCATTACCGAAGGGCAGCCGACGGTACAGCTCCAGCATAAACGCCTGCGCGTCGAAATCGGCCAACGTGTCGCTGGTCAGTTTTTCCAGATTGGCATTCACTTCATTACTCAACGGATTGGCCGGGAAATGATGGTAATCGGCACCGCGCCACAGAATGTCTGGCTTGGCCTGAACTTCATCGGGGTCCCGGTAATCCAGCACCGAGCGTACCGGCACACCGGCCAGGAAGGTGCAGTCGTTTTCCGTCAGACGTTCCAGCGAACCGGAGCGGAACAGCAGGCCACGCTTGATACGGCGGCCGTCGGCGACGCTGTTGCCGCCGAGATCGCGAAAGTTAATGCCGCCATCAAGCGGCGCCAATGAGGGATGAAGCAAGATCTGGGCGGTCATAGACATCCTCGTGGTTATTGTCTGAAAAAACGCAACCAGAGAGCAGCAGCAAAGCCCGGCTCCACGGGTCATAGAAGTGGCCATAAAGATGGCGCTGATGAGGTTAACCGTAACAGATTACGGCTGAATGGAGAAACGGGCCGCATCGGCGACCCGTTGAACTGCGGGGTTATTACAGCAGGCGACGCGCCGCATCAACCACAATCTGCACCGCTTTGCTTTCGGTGTTTTTCATGGTTTCTGCGTTCGGGATTTCCTGCTGGGTGCGGTTAACAATCACACCGGCAACCATACCGGCACGCAGGCCCTGGCTGGAGCACATGGTCAACAGCGTGGCGGATTCCATTTCATAGTTCATCACGCCCATCGACTGCCATTCTTCCATCGAGCCTTTGAAGCGGCTGACGACGCGACCGGAGTAGGTATCATAACGCTCCTGGCCCGGATAGAAGGTATCGGAAGACGCGGTCACGCCAATGTGCGTGGTGGCGCCGGCAGCCTTGGCGGCTTCGACCAATGCCGTAGTACAGGCAAAGTCGGCCACGGCCGGGAACTCCATCGGTGCAAAGTGCAGGCTGGCACCGTCGAGGCGAACTGCCGCGGTAGTGACCAGGACATCACCAACGTTGATGTTCGACTGGATCGCACCGGTGGTGCCGATACGCAGGAAAGTACGGATACCCAATTGCGCCAGTTCTTCAACCGCGATTGAGGTAGACGGGCCGCCAATACCGGTAGAGCAGACGATCACTGCCTTGCCGTCCAGCTCTGCGCGCCAGGAGGTAAATTCACGATGGGAAGCCAGATGCACCGGATTTTCCATCAGCTTGGCAATTTTCTCTACGCGCTGTGGATCGCCTGGAACGATGGCAAGCTGGGCCCCTTGTAAATCTTTTTTAGTGAGGCCGAGATGAAAAACGTCAGATTGGGACATGCGAGACTCCTCATGGATCATGTTTATTGGGAGGAACAAAAAAGTACTCTACTGAAAATTGCCACTCATTTTCGTGACAATCATCACTATGAATAAAGAAACAGAATGCAATCTACATAACTTTTGTGATTAAAGTCACAAAAACCAGGTCAGAAGTTGATATGAACGTCTCAGATGCCCCAAGTCTAGTCGACAAATGCATCGCCGTTTTTCACCCTGTCTCCTGGGCACAGGGCTGATTCTCTGATGAAACTATTTACTCGGCGACAGAAAATAACCCTATTTTATCGGTGACTTAGCCGCGATAAAGGGAGCTAACGCACCTTATGGTATTAATGCAGACCAACATGCGTAATAGCATGATAAAAAGACAACAAAAATGCGCTAAAGCCAGATAATTATTCGTTTTTTACAGACTTGACCGAAAATGCTCCACCCGGTGCCAATAACGGGTAATCTTTCCTATAGTTAATCTCAGCGCTTTTCTCGATTGCACGGAGACCGCAATGAAAACCGATCAAGTGATGACATTAAAACAGGCCCAGGGGGGATTCACCCCGGCCATTACACCCTTGGCAGCTTCTACTATTCTCACCGATGAACAAGGCATTCATGCCGGGGAAACCACCATTCCCTCTCAGGGGGATAATCTGCCGGCCTACATCGCCAAACCTGCAGATCACAGCGGCCCCTTCCCGGTGGTGCTGGTGGTACAGGAAATTTTTGGCGTACATGAACACATTCAGGATGTCTGTCGTCGCCTGGCAAAGCAGGGTTATCTGGCGATCGCGCCGGAGCTGTATTTCCGCCAGGGCGATGCCAAAGATTACACCGACATCGGCGAGCTGTTCCAAAAGCTGGTGCTCAAGGTGCCAGATCGTCAGGTGCTGGCGGATCTGGATCATGCCGCTCATTGGGCGATGCGCCACGGCGGCGATGCCGGCAAGTTGGCAATTACCGGTTTTTGCTGGGGCGGGCGCATTACCTGGCTGTATGCCGCGCATAACCCTCAGTTGAAAGCCGCTGTCGCCTGGTACGGCAAACTGGTGGGCGAAAAAACGCTGAATTCGCCAAAACATCCGATCGATGTGGCCACGCAGCTTTCTGCGCCGGTACTGGGATTATATGGCGGGCAGGACACCAGTATCCCGCTGGATACAGTAGAAAGCATGCGTCAGGCTATCCGCGCGGCCAACGCCGATGCCGAGATCGTGGTCTATCCCGAAGCGGGCCACGCCTTCAATGCCGACTATCGGCCGAGCTATAACGCCGAAGCGGCAGAAGATGGCTGGCAGCGCATGCTGGCATGGTTCGTCCAACATGGTGTGCCCGGTGTCAAGTAATGCTCCCCTTACGGCTGCCTGAACAGGCAGCCGCTGCAACATAAAAAAGGGCGCCGAAGCGCCCAGAATCATCACACCAAAATAGGGTTATCAGGCCTGCTGTTCGCGCAGACGCTGTGCAGCCAACACCATGTTGGCCAGCGACTGACGGGTTTCCGGCCAGCCACGGGTTTTCAGGCCGCAGTCCGGGTTGACCCACAGGCGTTCTGCCGGGATGTTTTGCGCAGCCTTACGCAGCAACGCTTCGATCCATTCTACGCTTGGCACATTTGGCGAGTGGATGTCATACACGCCCGGGCCAATTTCGTTTGGATATTCAAACTCTTTAAAGGCCTCTAACAGATCCATATCGGAACGTGAAGTTTCAATGGTGATCACGTCGGCATCCAGCGCGGCAATCGAATCCATGATGTCGTTGAACTCGCAGTAACACATGTGGGTGTGGATCTGTGTGTCGTCTTGCGCCACGGCGGCATTCAGTTTGAACGCATCCACCGCCCAATTCAGGTAAGCAGCCCAGTCGGATTGACGCAACGGCAGACCTTCACGCAGTGCCGGTTCGTCAATCTGGATGATGCCGATACCGGCTTTTTCCAGATCTTCCACTTCGTCACGCAGCGCCAGGGCGATCTGTTTGGCAATCACTTCACGGGTCACGTCTTCACGCGGGAACGACCAGCAGAGAATGGTCACCGGACCGGTCAACATGCCTTTTACCGGCTTGTCGGTCAGTGACTGAGCATACTTCGCCCACTCAACGGTGATGGCTTCCGGGCGGCTGATATCGCCGATGATCACCGGGGGTTTTACGCAGCGGGAACCGTAGCTCTGTACCCAGCCGTTTTGGGTGAAGACAAAGCCGTCGAGGTTCTCACCGAAATACTCGACCATGTCGTTGCGCTCGGCTTCGCCATGTACCAATACGTCCAGACCCAGACGCTCTTGTTCTGTGATCGCCTGTTTGATGTGCTCGCTAATGCTGGTGCGGTAGTTATTACCGTCCAAGCGCCCCTGTTTAAAGTCCAAACGCAGGCCACGAATTTCGGTGGTTTGTGGGAATGAACCGATAGTGGTGGTCGGCCAGGCCGGCAGGTTAAAACGCTCACGCTGTGCCTGAGCACGCTCGACGTAAGGACGCTGACGTTCGCTGTCCTGCGCGGTAATCGCCGCCAGGCGTTGACCTACCTGCGCATTATGTACACGGCTGGACTGGCGACGGGCACGGATTGGCGCGCTGTAGGCATCCAGTTCTGCCTGTTTTGCTGCGCCCGGGGTATTTAACGCCGCGCTCAGCAACGCCACTTCGGCACATTTTTGCAGGGCGAAGGCGAACCAGCTTTTCACTTCTTCATCCAGGCGGGTTTCCACGCTCAGATCGATTGGGCTGTGCAGCAGTGAACAGGAAGTCCCGATCCACAGCGGGCGACTGCCCACTAATGGCTGCAAACGCTCAAACCAGCTGCTCAGATCGGCGCGCCAGACGTTTCGACCGTTGATCACCCCCAGTGACAGCAACCACTCTTTCGGCAGCGCTTTATTCAATACCGCGATATCGTCATGACCGCCGACCAGGTCAACGTGTAGCCCCTGCACCGGCAACTCACGAATAGTGTCAAGATTGTGGCCAACGCTGTCGAAGTAGGTGGTCAGCAGCAGTTTTACCTGGCCCTGCAGCGCGTCATAAGCCGGTTTAAAGGCGTTCAGCCACTCCTGCGGCAACTCCAGCACCAGTGCAGGCTCGTCGATCTGCACCCATTCAACGCCGCGTTTCGCCAGTTCGGCCAGCACCTGCTGGTAAACCGGCAGGATATCGTTCAGCAGCGACAGGCGGTCAAACGGCTCACCTTTTACTTTGCCCAGCCACAGATAAGTAACCGGCCCCAGCAGTACAGGTTTGATTTTGTGACCCAGCGCCAGCGCTTCGTCAACTTCGTCCAGCAATTGGGTCCAGCCCAGTTTGAACTGCTGGCCCTTATGGAATTCAGGCACCATGTAGTGGTAGTTGGTGTTAAACCATTTGGTCATTTCCGCCGCTGCCGCCGGTTCGCCGGTCGGTGCGCGGCCACGGCCCAGACGGAACAACGTGTCCAGATCGATCGAACCGTCCGCATTCTGATGACGCGCAGGTACGTTGCCCAGCAACAGGCTGGTGGTCAACACATGGTCATACCAGGCGAAATCGCCGACCGGCACTAAATCCACTCCGGCCTGCTGTTGCTGTTGCCAATGACGAGCGCGCAGCTCGCGGCCAACCGCCAGCAGTTCTTCCTGCGTTGAGTTACCTGCCCAGTAGCTTTCCTGAGCTTTTTTCAGCTCACGTCGTAGCCCAACGCGTGGAAAACCGAGTGTGTGATTTAAAATTGCCATCGTCATATTCCCCATTTAGCCGTCCAGATGTTTACACATCCATAATCCGCAGGTACTGTATTAACCACAAGCGCAATTTATTCACTGTCACTGTGAAGGACTCTCATGATCGAACTGAAACACTTACGGACGCTGCAGGCTCTGCGCAATACCGGCTCGCTGGCGGCCGCAGCAGCCCAACTCCATCAGACTCAGTCTGCTCTGTCGCATCAGTTCAGCGATCTGGAGCAGCGTCTGGGCTTTAAGCTGTTCGTTCGCAAAAGCCAACCGCTGCGCTTTACCGCGCAGGGAGAGATCCTGTTACAGCTGGCGGAGCAGGTGCTGCCACAAATTCAGCAGGCGCTGCAAGCGTGCCACGAACCGCATCAGGCCACGTTGCGTATCGCCATTGAATGCCACAGTTGTATTCAGTGGCTGACACCGGCGCTGGATAACTTCCGTCAGAGCTGGCCGCAGGTGGTGATGGACTTCAAGTCCGGCGTCACCTTTGACCCGCAGCCGGCATTGCAGCAGGGTGAGTTGGATGTGGTGCTGACCTCCGACATTCTGCCGCGCAGCGGTCTGCACTATGCACCGATGTTTGATTTTGAAGTGCGGTTGGTGCTGGCACCGGATCACCCGTTGGCCAGCAAGCTGCATATTGAGCCTGAAGATTTAATCGATGAAACGCTGATGATTTATCCGGTACAACGTCAGCGGATGGATATCTGGCGCCATTTCCTGCAACCGGCAGGCATTAGCCCGGCACTGAAAAACGTCGATAACACCCTGCTGCTGATCCAGATGGTGTCGGCACGGATGGGGATTGCGGCGTTGCCGCATTGGGTGGTGGAGAGCTTTGAACGCCAGGGGCTGGTCGTGACCAAAACCCTGGGGGATGGCCTGTGGAGCCGTCTGTATGCCGCGGTACGTGATGGCGAGCAGCGCCAGGCGGTAACCGAAGCCTTTATCCGTTCGGCACGCCAGCACGCCTGCAACCATCTGCCCTTCGTGCGTGATGCCGCCCGCCCAAGTGCCGGTGTTGCCAGCGTCAAACCGCTGGCTTCACAATCCTGATAATCAGGGCTGCCTGCGCTTGGGCGGCCCGGTTTATTTACTGATTATCTTGGGTGCCACCCAGCGGCGATGCACCCACAGTGAAGCGACTATCACCGCCCCACCGATAATAAAACTTGGCCAGTGCGGCTGTTGCTGCCAGATGGCCAGATTCACCAACAGCCCGGCGGGCACATGCATGTTATTCATGATGCCAAGCGTGCCGGCATCCACCTGCGTTGCACCGTAGTTCCACATGAAATAGCCCAGCCCGGAAGCCACCACGCCCAGCCATACCAAAATGCCCCACTGCAGGTTGGTGGTCGGCAACTGCTGCGGGTTGCCCCACAGGCACCAGGCCACCACCGCCACCACTAACGCGCCCAGGTAGAACCAGGAGAACGCGGTGTGCTGTGGTAACGGGTGCACTTCCATCAGGCGCTTGTAACCGACCATGCCGATGGCAAAGCTGATGTTCGCCGCCTGCACCAGCAGTAATCCCCACCAGAAATGCTCGCTAAGTTGGTGGTAACGGATGATCGCCGCCCCCAGCACCGCCAGCAGCGCACTGAATACGTAGCTCCAGCGCAGACGCTGGCCGCTGATCAGGTCATAAATCAGCGTGACGTACAGCGGCGTCAGCACGGTAAACAGCAGGAATTCCGGCACCGTCAGGTACATGTAAGCGCGGAAGCTGAACAGGTACATGATGCCGAGCTGACAGGCCCCCACCAGCATGTACATCAGGATCACTTTCGGTTTGATATTGCGCCAACGCAGGAACGGCAGGAACACCAATGCCGCCAGGCCGATGCGCATCAGCACTGAGAACCAGCTGTCGACCTGACCCGCCAGATATTCACCAATCAGGCTGAAAGAGAACGCCCACAGAATGGTAGTAATCACCAGAAGTAGCACGATGGGTTCACCCTAAAAATTCACAAAGGGCGATTGTAACGGAAGGCAGGAAAGGTCGTGACGAAAAGGTGGTTTACATCTGTGCAAAATACAAACTGTCGGCAGAATTTCACCGGTGGGTTAGTCTTAATAGAAAATGGAGGTAAACATCATGAAGCGTTATCACCTGCTCTACGGCCTGTTGTTGCTGTCCGGGTTGGCCACCGCAGCCAACGGTGTCACCGAGCTCAGCTCGCAACAGCAGTTTCTCAACCAGCGCAATCAGCAAGCCCAACAACAGCGCATGCTGAATAACCAGCAGTTGGATCAGCGCCGCCTGCAACAACAACGGCAGTTCGACAACAATCAGCAGCAATTGCAGCGAAATTCGCCGAACGGCGGACAACTGCTGCCAAATGGCAACCAACCACGCAATCCGTTCAACCGCACCACGCCTTCGGTGCCGCAGGCTCCGTTGCCAGCTGCGCCGATGCGTCCATAAGGATAATGGTAGCCGCTGTCAGCAGGGTAGAGGGGCAGCGGCAAATTTTTAACCAAGGTGATCAACCGTTCGGAAAATCGGGGCCAATCAAATCTATCCGGTCAGTACAAATACAATCAACGCCCCAGTTCAACAACAGGCGCGCACGCGCCGGCTGGTTAACGGTATAAACCAGAATGCGTAATCCCGCCGCTTTCAGCGCCGCCACCCGTTCTTCCGTCAGTTCTTTGTGGTTGATGTGCAACGATACGCAGCCCAGACGTTCGGTCAGCGCCAGCCAGTTGTCGTCCCACTGATCCAGCAGCAGACCGCGTGGCAGCTCCGGCACCGTGCGCTGTGCCGCTTCAAGTGCCTCAACCGAGAATGATGAAAGCAGCGGGTCGGTCTGTCCCTGCCACAGCAGACGCGCCGCCAACGCCACCACCCGGCCGGTTTCGTCATCACTGCCGGTGGTGGGCTTGATTTCAATGTTCGCCATCATGCCGTGCTGCAGGCAGCGTTCCGCCACCTCGGCCAGCAGCGGCAAACGCTCGCCCTTGTAGGCGGAGTTATACCAGTTGCCGGCATCCAGTTGCACCAGCTTGTCCCACGGCAACTCACCCGCCACGCCCCAGCCGTTGCTGGTGCGATCCAGGGTATCGTCATGCAGCAGAAAAATTTGCCCGTCCTGCGCCAGCTTGGCGTCGAACTCAATCATTTTGTGGCCGTGACGTGCGCCAACGTCGATCGCCGCCAGGGTATTTTCCGGCGCCAGAGAACCGCCGCCACGGTGGGCGACAATGTGTGGATAAGGCCAGGCTGTGGTCATTGTTCCATCCGTAATCCGCTATCGGTATCAAAAAAGTGCAGTGCCTGTGCAGGCAGCTGTAAATATAGCGTGCTGCCCGCCGCCGGCATAGTTTCATGCGACAGCCGTGCAATCACGCCGTGACCGCCCCACTGCCCGTGTGCCAGGTTATCCGCACCCAACAGCTCCAGCGTTTGCAACGCCAGCGGCACGCCGCCCTGTTGCTCGGTAGTCAGTTGAATATGCTCCGGACGGATACCGAGCGTCAACGGGCGGCCGCCCCACTGCGCCTTCGCCTGCGGCAAATTCAGCGTCATGCCGTCTGCCAGCCGCAGTTGGCTGCCGTCGGCGCTCAGGGTGCCAGGCAACAGATTCATCGCCGGGGAGCCAATAAAGCTGGCGACAAACAGCGACGCCGGGCGCTGGTAGACCTCGCTCGGGGTACCAATCTGCTCCGCCACGCCTTTGTTCATCACGATCACCCGTTGCGCCAACGTCATCGCCTCCACCTGATCGTGCGTGACGTACAGGCTGGTGGTTTTCAGTCGGCGGTGCAGTTGCTGTAATTCCAGACGCATCTGCACGCGCAGCTTGGCATCCAGGTTGGACAAGGGTTCATCAAACAGGAATACCGCCGGTTCACGCACGATAGCGCGCCCCATCGCCACCCGCTGACGCTGTCCTCCGGAAAGCTCACGCGGCTTGCGTTGTAACAGCGGCTCCAGTTCTAAAATGCGCGCCGCTTCTTCTACCCGCTGTTGGATATGCTGTTTGCCAAAGCCGCGAATTTTCAGGCCATAGGCCATGTTGTCATACACGCTCATGTGCGGATACAGCGCGTAGTTCTGGAACACCATCGCGATGCCGCGATCTTTCGGCTCCATATCGGTCACGCGCTGGCCATCGATATAAATATCTCCGCTGGTGGTCCGTTCCAGCCCGGCAACCATGCGCAGCAGCGTCGATTTTCCGCAGCCGGACGGGCCGACCATCACGATAAACTCACCGTCCGCCACATCGAGATCGATCTGCTTAATTACCGGCGTTTTACCGTCGTAGGATTTGGTGACTGCCTGTAGTTTTAAACCTGCCATTTCGTTACTTCTCGCTATCAACCAGGCCGCGAACAAACCAGCGCTGCATCAGAAGAACCACCGCCAGCGGTGGGATTAAAGTCAAAATCATCGCTGCCATCACCTGATTCCACTGGGTCGGCGCGCCGGAGGTGGAGATCATGCTTTTGATACCCGCCACCGCAGTGCCCATTGAGGCGTCGCTGGTGATCAGGATCGGCCACAGGTACTGGTTCCAGCCGTAGATAAAGGTGATGACAAACAGCGCCGCCAGGTTAGTTTTCGACAGCGGCAGCACGATGTCCCAGAAGAAGCGCATCGGGCCAGCACCATCAATACGCGCGGCTTCCAGCAGTTCGTCCGGCAAGGTCATAAAGAACTGGCGCAGCAGGAAGGTGGCGGTGGCAGAAGCCATCAGCGGCAGCGTCAGGCCGGTGTAACTGTCCAGCAGGTTGAGGTTGGAGATCACCTCCACCGTCGGGAAGATACGCACTTCCACCGGCAACATCAGCGTCATGAAAATCAGCCAGAAAAACAGGCTGCGCAGTGGGAAACGGAAATAAACAATCGCGTAGGCCGACAGCACCGACACCACGATTTTGCCGAAGGTAATGGCCAGCGCCATGATCACACTGTTGAGCAGCAGCAGCGAAAACGGCACCTTGAGGTTGCCCACGCCGCCCTGCCAGATATTGCTGATGTTTTCCCACAGGTGGCCGCCCGGGATCAGGGTCATCGGCACCTGGAACACCTGTTTGTCGTCCAGCGTGGCGGCGACAAAGGCCACGTACAGCGGGAACAGCACCACCAGCACGCCGATAATCAGCATTACGTGGCTGAAGATATCCAGCCCGCGTCGGTTCTCAATCATTGGTAGCGCACCTTACGTTCGACAAAACGGAACTGGATCACCGTCAGGCCAATCACCAGCAGCATCAGGATCACCGACTGCGCCGCAGAGCTGGACAAGTCCAAACCGGCAAAGCCTTCGCGGTAGATCTTGTAGATCAGCGTGGTCGTGGACTGTACCGGCCCGCCGCCGGTCGCGGCATCGATCACCGGGAAGGTGTCGAAGAAGGCGTACACCAGATTCACCACCAACAGGAAGAAGCTTACCGGCGTGATCAATGGCAGCACCAGATTGAAGAAACGCCGCACCGGTCCGGCACCGTCGATGGCCGCCGCTTCCACCAGCGAGCGCGGAATAGACTGCAATGCCGCCAGGAAAAACAGGAAGTTATAGCTGATTTGCTGCCAGACCGAAGCCAACACCACCAGGAACATCGCCTGCCCGCTGTTCTGGGCGTGGTTCCAGTTGTAGCCCAACCCGCTGAGGAAATGGGTAATCAGCCCCAGACCGGGGTTAAACAGGAAAATCCACAGCACCGCCGCCACCGCCGGGGCCACCGCATAAGGCAGGATCATCAGCGTCTGGTAAATTCGGCTGCCGCGCAGCACGTAGTCCACCAGCGCGGCGAAAAACAGGGACACCACCAACCCAATCCCCGCCACCAGGAAGCTGAAGATCAACGTGGTGTAAAACGAATCAAGGTAGTAAGGATCCTGGAACAACTGGGTAAAGTTATCCAGCCCGACAAACTGGCTGGACAGGCCGAACGGATCGAGGCTCTGCACCGAATACCACAGTGCCTCGCCGGCGGGCCACAGGAAGAAGATTGCGGTGATCAACAGTTGCGGCAGCACCAATACGTAGGGCAGCCAGCTACAGCCAAAACCGGGACGGGAAGATGACATAGGGGTTAACCGTTAATGTGGGGGAAGGGCCGACTGAGCCCCTCACCCCGGCCCTCTCCCAGGGGAGAGGGGGTGGATCGGTGTCGTTCGCCGGAACAGAGTCCCGGTTGACGCTACTTGGTCTGGGACTCGAAGCGACGCAGTAACACGTCACCGCGCTGTACGGCAGCGTCCAGTGCCTGCTGTGGCGTTTTCTTACCGGTCCACACACCTTCCAGTTCTTCATCCACCACGGTACGGATCTGCGGCATATTGCCCAGGCGCAGGCCTTTGGTGAACGCTAACGGCGGCTTGTTCAGCATCTGACGCGTCGCCACATCGGCGCCCGGGTTCTTCTCGTAGAAGCCCTGTTGCTTGGTCAGATCGTAAGCGGCGGTGGTGATCGGCAGATAGCCGGTCTTCTGGTGCCACTCGGCGGCAATTTCCGGCTGTGCCAGATACTGCAGGAACTCGGCGACACCCTTGTAGGTGGCAGCATCTTTGCCGTTCATCACCCACAGGCTGGCACCGCCAATGATGGCATTCTGCGGTGCATTTTTGGCGTCGGCGTCATACGGCATCATGCCCACGCCGTAGTTGAATTTGGCGTAGTGTTTGATATCCGCCAGTGAGCCTGATGACGCGGTAGTAATGGCGCAGTCGCCGCTGTAGAACTTCTCGGTGGATTCGTCTTTACGGCCGAAATAAGTGAAGTCACCCTTCTTGTTCATCTCTTCCAGCAGTTGGATATGCTTGACCTGCAACGGCTGGTTGAACTCCAGCTTGGCGCTGGTACCGCCAAAGCCGTTGTTTTCCGTGGCGAACGGCACCCCGTGCCAGGCGCTGAAGTTCTCGAGCTGGATCCAACCCTGCCAACCGCTGGCGTAACCGCACTTCATGCCGGCCTCGCGCAGCTTGGCGGTATCCGCCGCCAGTTCCTGCCAGGTTTTTGGCGGCTGGTCCGGGTTCAAACCGGCTTTTTTAAACGCGTCCTTGTTGTAATACAGCACCGGGGTGGAGCTGTTGAACGGCTGGGACAGCAGGTGGCCACTCTTGTTGTCAGTGTAGTAACCGGACACCGTCGGCACGAACACCGACTCGTCAAAGTTGATACCGGCGTCTTTAAACACCTCATACACCGGCTTGATCGCCTTGCTGGCCATCATGGTTGCCGTACCCACCTCGTACACCTGCAGGATCGCCGGTGCTTTACCGGAGCGATAGGCCGCAATGCCCGCCGCCAGGTTCTGTTCGTAGTTACCTTTATAAACCGGGACAATTTTGACGTCGGTGTGTGACTGGTTAAAGCGGTCCGCCAGGGAGTCCACTTCTTTACCCAATTCACCTTCCATCGAATGCCAGAACGGGATCTCGGTCGCCGCCAGTGCCTGAGTGCTGACCGCCAGGGTCAACGCGACGCACAGCGTAGTTTTGCGAATAGCGTAGGTGAGCATGCCTAACTCCTGAAAAAGCTGGTGTAATAAGCGCGTGAGCGAAAAGAATCAGTTTTTTGTTCGGAAGCTAACATGCCATGCTCGGATGACAGAAAAATAACCGTTAGATGACAGCCATATGACGGGAGAGTGAAGTGCAGATTGCGGTTTGATGTCGGCGACGGGGAAAAGTGCCCCGCCGCCGTGGGAATTACAGTGAACGACGCAGGCGGGCAACGGCTTCCTGCATCTGCTGTTCAGTAGCCGTGGCGAACGACAGGCGGAAGGTCGAGCGATCCGGGTTGTCAGAGAAGAAGTATTCCCCCGGCACGAAGACCACGCCCTGCTGCAGGGTGGTTTTCAGCCATTCGGTGGCATTGAACGGCTGACGGAAACGCGCCCACAGGAACATACCGCCCTTCGGCATATCAAAGCTGATGTGGTCGCCCAGCTCTTGTTCCACCAACCCGGCCAGGATCTCACCTTTTTGCTTGTAGGCCGCGCGGATCTTCTCGATCTGCGTTGGCAGACGATCCAGCCCCAGGTAACATTCTACGATGCTCTGCGACAGCGCGCTGGCGTGCAGATCCGCCGCCTGCTTGATGATCGCCACTTTGTGCAGCAGGAACGGCGGCAGAATTGCCCAGCCCAGACGCAGGCCCGGCGCCAGGATCTTGGAGAAGGTCGAGGTGTAGATAATGTTATCGGTATGACCCAAGACCTGCTGCGAAATCTGGTGCAACGTGGCGTGGCGCTCTTCGGTAAAGCGCAGCTCGCCGTACGGGTCATCTTCGATGATCAGGAAATTGTGCTCTGCAGCCAGCTTCACCAACAGCTCGCGACGGGCTGCGCTCAGGGTGATACCGCTCGGGTTGCCAAAGTTCGGCACCACATACACGCCCTTGATACGCTGGGTTTTCAGCAGCTCGGCCAGTTCTTCGACCACCATGCCATCGCTGTCGGACGACACCGACATGATGTTGGCTTCCGCCAACTCCAGCGTCTGTAACGCCGCCAGATAGGTCGGACGCTCCACCACAAACACGTCGCCCGGGTTGACGATGGCACGCATCACCAGATCCAGCGCCTGCTGAGATCCGGCGGTCACCATCACTTCTTCGGCGGTGGCAGAAACACCACGCTGGGCGCACAGCTCGCAAATGCGCTCACGCAGTACCGGGCTGCCTTCGGTCAGACCATACTGGAAGGCACTTTTCGGCTGCTCGGTGATCGCCTGATGGGTAGCGATGCTCAGACCTTCGAAATCAAACAGGGCATCAGAGGGGATGCCGCCCGCCAGCGAAATGACGTTTTCCATCTTACTGTGCTTGAGCAATTCACGGATTGCCGAGCTTTTTACTTTTACGATGCGCTGCGCGAGTAACCCTTCTGTGTTCATTTCTTCTTCTTCTCGTAATCGTTAAAAATGCAGATGCAGCCTGAGTTACCTCTATCGGTAAATTCCCACTAATACCCTATGGATTTCAAGTTACAGCCAGGCGACCAGCTCGCTTATCCTCCAGGAGCTTACTTTAGTAAGTGACTGGGGTAAGCGAGTGCAGTTAACAACGCTGTAGCTTGAAAGACGACGGGTATTTCAGCCGCCCAGATACGCCGACCGTACTGCTTCGTTTGCTAACAATGCGGCTCCCGTATCTTCCAACACCACGCGGCCGTTTTCCAGTACATAACCACGATCTGCCAGTTTCAGCGCCTGATTGGCGTTTTGCTCCACCAGGAAGATGGTCATTCCCTCTTCGCGCAGTTGCTGAATGATGTCAAAAATCTGCTGAATAATGATCGGCGCCAGCCCCAGGGAGGGTTCGTCGAGCAACAGTAACTTTGGCTGGCTCATCAGCGCACGACCGATCGCCAACATCTGTTGCTCACCGCCGGACATGGTGCCGGAGCGCTGAGCACGGCGTTCCAGCAGCCGTGGGAACAGCTCGAACACTCGCTCGATGCGTTGCTGATACTGCTGACGGTCGGCAAAAAAACCGCCCATCGCCAGATTCTCTTCCACCGTCATGCGCGAGAACACCCGCCGTCCTTCCGGCACAATGGCCACCGCCTCACGCATGATACGTGAGGTCTGCCACTGGGTGATGTCCTGATCGAGGAAGATGATGCTGCCTTCGCTGGCGCGGGGTTCGCCGCACAACGTGCCGAGCAGCGTGGTTTTACCGGCGCCGTTAGCGCCGATCAGCGTGACTATCTCGCCCTGCTTAATGTTCAGGCTGACCTGATGCAGCGCCTGGATTTTGCCGTAATGGGCGGATACCTGATTAAATGACAACATAAATTATTCGCCCAGATAGGCCCGGATCACATCCGGGTTGTTACGGATTTCTGCCGGGGTGCCCTGCGCCAGCGGCGTGCCCTGGTTCACCACGTAGATGCGGTCGGAAATGCCCATCACCAGCTTCATGTCATGTTCAATCAACAGTACCGACACCTTATGCTGATTACGCAGTTCGACAATCAGGTGGTCCAGTTCGTCGGTTTCCTTCGGGTTCAGCCCCGCCGCCGGCTCGTCCAGCATCAGCAGTTCCGGTCGGGTGACCATGCAGCGTGCAATCTCCAGCCGCCGCTGTTGCCCGTAAGCCAGGTTGCCCGCCGAGCGGTTAGCCATCTCCAGCAGACCAACCCGCTGTAGCCATACCGCACCACGTTCCAGCGCATCAGCTTCGGCGCGACGGAAGGCCGGCGTTTTCAGCAGCCCAGCGAAAACGCCGCTTTTCAGATGCTGATGCTGCGCGACCAGCAGGTTTTCGATCACCGTCATTTCGCGAAACAGCCGCACGTGCTGGAAAGTCCGCACCACGCCCATACGAGCAATCGTCTGGCCGGGCAACCCTTCCAGGTGACGTTCGCGCAGTTTGATGGTGCCGCCAGTCGGGCGGTAGAAGCCGGTCAGGCAGTTAAACACCGTGGTTTTTCCCGCACCGTTCGGGCCAATCAACGAAACAATTTCGCCTTCATTCAGCTCCAGCGCCACGTTATTGACCGCCAGCAGGCCGCCGAAACGCATCGACAGCCCTTCGACCTTCAGCAAAGGTTGCACACTCATGCCTGCTCCCCCTTGCCCGCGTGGATATCTGCCGCTTTCAGTTTGAGCTGTGGGCGCTTCATCGGCAGCAGCCCCTGCGGCCGCCAAATCATCATCAACACCATCAGGGCACCCAGCAACAACATGCTGTATTCGTTCAGATCACGCATCAGTTCGCGCGACACCACCAGCAGAATCGCCGCCAGGATCACCGCAAACTGCGACCCCATGCCACCCAATACCACGATCGCCAACACGAAGGCCGACTCGACGAAGGTAAAGGATTCCGGGCTGACAAAGCCCTGACGCGCAGCAAACAGCGTACCGGCAAACCCGGCGAAGGCGGCGCTGATGGTGAAGGCGGTCAGTTTGATTTTGGTCGGGTTAAGGCCCAGTGAACGGCAGGCGATTTCATCTTCGCGCAGCGCTTCCCAGGCACGGCCCAGCGGCATGCGCAGCAGACGGTTAATCACAAACAGCGTCAGTACCACCAACAGCAGCGCCACCAGATACAAAAATACGATGCGATCGCTCGGATCGTATTTCAGACCAAAGAAGTTATGGAAGGTGTCCCAACCGCCGTCGCGCAGGCTGCGGTTGAACTCCAGCCCAAAGAAGGTCGGTTTCGGGATCTGGCTGATACCGTTCGGCCCGCCGGTGATCTCGGTATTGTTCAGCAGCAGGATGCGCACGATCTCACCGAAGCCCAGCGTCACAATCGCCAGGTAGTCGCCGCGCAGTCGCAGCACCGGGAAACCAAGCAGGAAACCAAAGATGGCGGTGACTATGCCCGCCAGCGGCAGGCTTTCCCAGAAACCCAGGCCATAGTAGTGGTTCAGCAGCGCGTAGGTGTAAGCGCCGATGGCGTAAAAGCCGCCGTAACCCAGCACCAGCAGCCCGGACAGCCCAACCACCACGTTCAGGCCCAGACCCAGCATCACGTAGATCAACGTCAGGGTGGCGATATCCACCGTGCCACGTGACACCAGGAACGGCCAGGCGACGGCGGCAACAATGATCGCAGCCGCCAGCAGCTTCTGACGCGCGGTGGTGCCATCAAAGCTCGGTAACACGAATGAAGGGCCGGAGATTTTTTTCAGCCCTTGCTGCATCAGCGGGCGCAGTAACTGGAAGAAAAACACGATGACACAGCCAATGCCGATCCACATCCAGCGAACTTCCGCCGCGCCATGCACCACCAGTTTGGTACCGTCGAGACTCAGTTGCATTCCCATCAGGAATGAAGCCATCACAAACAGCACCAGGGTGGCGATCAACGCGTTAAGCAGATTGAGTTTCATACCTTCTCAACCTCCGGGCGTCCAAGGATGCCGGTTGGCATGATCAGCAACACCACGATCAGCAGCGCGAACGACACCACGTCTTTATATTCGGTGCTCAGATAGGCCGAAGTCAGCGCTTCTGCCACGCCCAGTACCAGGCCGCCAATCATTGCGCCGGGAATACTGCCGATGCCGCCCAGTACCGCCGCGGTAAAGGCTTTCATACCGGCCATAAAGCCGATGTATGGGTTGATCACCCCGTAGAACTGGCCCAGCAGCACGCCAGCCACCGCCGCCATCACCGCGCCAATCACGAAGGTCAGTGAGATCACCCGATCGGTATTGATACCCAGCAGGCTGGCCATCTTCAAATCTTCCGCGCAGGCACGGCAAGCGCGACCCATGCGTGAGTAACGAATAAATATCGTCAGCGCCAGCATCGCCAGGAAGGTGACGACCCAGATAATCAACTGCATGGTGGTGATGGTGGCGGCAAAGCCGTTGCTTTCACCCAACACCCACTGGCCGGTGACCAGGCTTGGCAGCGCCAGATCGCGCGAGCCCTGCGTCAGGCTGACGTAGTTTTGCAGGAATATCGACATCCCGATGGCGGAGATCAGCGCGATCAGACGCTTGGAGTTGCGCACCGGCTTGTAGGCCACCCGCTCAATACTCCAGCCGTAGGCACTGGCAATGACGATCGACACCAGGAAACCGGCGCCAATCAGCAGCCAACTAACGTCGATACCCACCATCATCAGGGCGGCGATAACAATAAAGGAGACATAGCTGCCGATCATATACACCTCGCCGTGGGCGAAGTTGATCATGCCGATGATGCCGTAGACCATGGTGTAACCGATGGCGATCAATGCATAGGTGCTGCCCAACGTGACGCCGTTGAACATCTGCTGCAGAAAATAGAGAACCTGCTCTGACATACTCTAACCCTTGGCTGCGAAACCTGAACGCGAAGATCATTCAGGTAAAGGGATACGGAGCCGGCGAACCGGCCCGCGGGCGCAGCAGAACTGCGCCCTACCCTGATGATTATGGCTTATTTAATCGGTGTTGATGTGCCGTCTGCATGCCACTCGAACACGCCGAACTCGAAGCCTTTCAAATCGCCCTTATCATCCCAGCTCAGTGGCCCCATCACGGTGTCCACCGGCTTGCCGGTTTTCAAATCCTTGACGATGTCGGCCGGCTCCTGGCTGCCGCTGCGCTCCATCCCGGTGGTCAGCGATTGCAGTGCAGCGTAAGTCGTCCAGACGAACGGACCGGTCGGATCCAGTTTCTTGGCTTTCAACGCATCCACCACAGGTTTGTTGGCAGGAACCTGGTCGTAGCGTTTCGGCAAGGTCACCAGCATGCCTTCAGAAGCGGCACCGGCGATGTTAGACAGTGAGGAGTTGCCCACGCCCTCTGGCCCCATAAAGCGGGTGGTCAGGCCGGCCTGTTTGGCCTGGCGCAGGATCTGACCCATTTCCGGGTAGTAACCGCCGAAGTAAACGAAATCGACGTTCTCTTTCTTCAGACGCGCCACCAGAGTGGAGAAATCTTTATCACCGGCGGTGATGCCTTCAAACATCACCACATCGGTACCCTGTTTTTTCAGGCTGTCACGCACCGAGCGCGCCAGACCTTCGCCGTACTGTTGTTTATCGTGGATCACCGCAATGCGCTTGGGTTTGATCTCGCTGAGGATATACTTGGCCGCCGTCGGGCCCTGATCGGAGTCCAGGCCGGTGGTGCGCATGATCATCTTGTAACCGCGGGTGGTCAGATCGGCGTTGGTGGCCGCCGGGGTAATCATGATCACGCCTTCATCTTCATAAATATCGGAAGCCGGCTGCGTCGAGGAAGAGCACAGGTGGCCAATCACATAACGGATACCGTCGTTGATCACCTTGTTGGCCACCGCTACCGCCTGTTTCGGGTCACAGGCATCATCGTATTCCACGCCGACCAGCTTATCGCCCTTGATACCGCCCTTGGCATTGATGTCGGCAATCGCCTGACGGGCACCGGTGAACTCCATGTCACCATACTGCGCGACCGGCCCTGACATCGCCCCAACGATGGCGACCTTAATGTCTTTGGCCATTGCCGCATGTCCGATAGCCATCGCGATACAACCCGCCAACAGCGCCTTACCTTTTGTTAATTTCATCCGCAAATCCCCATCTGTCGTTGTGAACGTACCTGTTGTGTTTGCCTGCACCTGACCCTTATTTACTGCTTTTATTCATAAGTAATAATGATTTAGGTGTTTTCATGGCAATATTTTCTAATAAGACTTTATTTTTCATGCCATTAAACAGGAATTTTCTGCTGCAAATCAACTTGCACAATCAGGAACAAGCGGTGTAAACAGCATAAAATCCGGATTAAATCTGCGCTGTTTAGCATCAGGCGCAGCGCGTTATGCTGGTTCCCGATCGATTCACTACATATTTACTCGGAAAATGCGTCTTGCAAAAAACATTTCGCGCAGTAATCGTACAGAAAAACTTACACATCGCTCTGCGCAAGATCTATTACACTGTCGGCATCGATTAGCCGTTCGGAAATCCTGCATGAAACTGACTATTGAGCGATTAACCACGCTGTCCCCACAAGACCTTATCGACCTTGGCAAAATCTGGCCGCATCAGCAGCCGGAACAGTGGGAAAGCTGGCTGGGCGGCGATAAAGCCCTGTTTGCCGCTCGCTTCAACGAACGCCTGCTGGGCGCAGTGAAAATCGAGCTGAACGGTGATCACGCCAAGTTGCAGGATTTACTGGTGCGCGAAGTGACGCGCCGCCGCGGTGTCGGGCTGTATCTGGTACAGGATGCCCAACGCCAGCTGCCGCAGATAACGCATTGGCAGCTTTCTACCGCCGGTCTGACGCCACGCGAACGCGGTGAAGTGGATAACTTTATGCGCGCCTGCGGCTTTACTCAGCAAGGCGAACTCTGGCAGCAATGAAACGCGGGCTAATAGCGTTATTAATGCTGGCCCTGGCATTGATCGCCTGGTTTGGCGGCCGTCAGCAGGCTCTGCGGTTACCGCATCCCTGGGATAACCAGGCCTACGTTTGGCAACGGGTCTGGACGCCGCAACATGCTGCGGCGTTGGCGCAAAGCCGCGATCTGTTCCCTGCATTGCGGGTGCTGGGTTTGCAGGTGCATCCGCGCGAAGGCTGGCGTGAGATCCCGGTCAATCTGCCGTTACTGAAACAAGATGGCCGTCCGCTGTGGTTGGTGGCACGTCTGGACGGGCAACTGGCGCAGTTGGATGAGCCCGCCATTCGCCAGCGCCTGCTAAAACAGGTGCAACAATGGCAGGCCGCCGGGCTGCAGGTCGTCGGCGTTGAAATAGACCATGACGCCGCTACCGCTCGCCTGCCTGATTATCAGCATTTCCTCCAGCAACTGCGTCAACAGCTCCCCCACTCACTGCAACTGGGCATTACCGCCTTACCGGCCTGGATCGGCTCCGCGGCGTTGCCCGGTGTATTACAACAGGTGGACAGTTCGGTACTGCAGGTGCATGCGGTGCTGTCTCCTCAGCAAGGGTTATTTTCCGGCCCGTTGGCACTGCGCTGGGTAAAACAGTACGCGAAAATCACGCCGAAACCCTTCCGGGTGGCGTTACCCGCCTATGGCATGGGTCTGGTGGGGTTTGATGCGCAAGGCGCACAGGTTGAAAGCGAAGCCTCGCTGCGCGTGGCGGGCACCTCGCGCGAACTGACGGTCGCGCCACAACAGGTGGCCGATTTTCTGCATCAGTTGAACACCCAGGCCACGCCGCACCTGCGTGGCATTATCTGGTTCCGGCTACCACTGGCGGACGATCGTCGCGCCTGGTCGCTGGCTACGCTACGGGCGGTGATAGAAAACCAGCCGCTCAGCGTCAACTGGCAGGTAAAATTTAGCCCTCAGCCACAGCAAAATGGGTTGAATGATCTGATAATTCATAATAACGGGCCGGTTGACGCCCCGCTGCCCCATGAAATCGTCATCACCGCCAGCGAGTGCCTGGCGGCGGATGCGGCGGGCAATTACCGGCTGGAAAGTGAGCCTCAACGGCAACGCTTTGTCCTGATTAGCGGCGACCAACTACGCGCCGGGCAATCCCGGCCACTGGGCTGGCTACGCTGCCAACAACTGACGCCAGGAGGCACCCTTGTCACACCTTAATATTCGCACCCTACCACTGGCTGCTCTGATCGGCTCAGCGTTAGCGATGCCGATTAACGGTTACGCCTGCGGACCGGATTTCCCTAACCGGTTGCTGGTCGATCGCAATGGCACGCTGCTGTACATGCCGGAAGGCAACTTTGCCTTTGAAGCCGGCCGCCTGGTCGCCGTGGATAAACAGCTGCCGTTATGGAAAGCGCCACCGCCGCCTATGCCGCCGAAACCCATGCCGCAGTCGCCGGAAACCATCATCATAGGCAAAATGCGCGCCGCCAAGACGGTTGAAGAAGCCGATGCGGTCAATACCCAGGGGCTGTCTGACGCTGCGCGCCTTTACCAATTGGGCGCCGTAGCTTTTGCCGGTGAAGATCCACGTGCCGGCGAATACTTTCAGCAGGTACTGACACTGCCCGCCGCCGAGCAGGGCGACTGGGGGCTGCGGGCGCAATACTCACTGGGTCGATTGCTGATGAACGACCATGGCACGCCAGAGAATGAGAACGGCGCGGCGACCACGGCAGTTAAACACCCGGCGAAACCACAGCTGGAGCAAGCGCTGGCGGCTTTCCAGCAGGTGATTGAGCGAGTGAAAAACGGCACGGCCGATCCGGATCAGTTGGCGCTGAGCAGCCTGGGACAACAGGCACGTATTCACCTGTGGCTGAATGACGTCACTCAAGCGGCGCGGTTGTATGCGCAGCAGGCGGCACAGGGCGATCAAGAAGGTGGACTGTCGCTGCAGTACGTCTCCAGTTATCTGGTCAACCCTGACCACTTCGAGACGCTAAAACAGGCGATTGCCGATCCGCTGATCCAACAGTTGGTGACCATCGAACTGTTCGCCCGCAGCAGTAATCTGCAAATGGCCGACACCGACGGCACCAGCAGCCGCTCAACGCAGATCGTCAGCCAAATTCTGACGCTGTTGGATGCCTCGGTGAAAAGCGGCTTCAGCGGCAGCGATCGATTGGCGGCATTGGCTTACCGCGCCGGACAATATCCGATGGCGGCCAGCCTGCTGAAACACGCCGGTGACAGTGGCCTGGCCTGGTGGCTGCGCGCCAAGATGGCGCTGCGTGACGGTGATGTTAAGGCCGCGACCGCAGACTACGCCAAAGCGGCGGCCGCTTTCCCATCCAGTGAAAGCTGGGGCGAGCAGCGCAATGCAGACTTTACGCCGGAAACTATCGTCCCCGAGTGTCGGGTGGCCGGGGAACAGGCGATCCTGGCGTTGGATCGCGGTGACTATCTGCAGGCAATGGATTTCCTGTATCGCGGCAAAGCGCTTTATTGGGCGGACGTCGCCGACGTGGCCGAACGGGTGCTGACCGTCGACGAACTGAAAGGTTTTGTCGATAAGCATGCGCCAGCGCCGACCACGCCGCTGAAACCGGTCAACCCGGACGAATACAACGGCCAGCCCCTCACGCCGGAAGTGCAATTGCGCGAGCTGCTGGCGCGGCGGCTGATGCGCGCCGGACGTGCTCAAGAGGCCATGGGTTATTTTGACATCCCTAACTATCGCCAGGTGGCGCAACAGTACGCCGATACGCTGAAAACGGCGCAGGACAAAACCACCGATAAACTGGCGCGCGCCCAAGCCTATTATCAGGCGGCAACGCTGCTTCGCACCCAGGGGTTAACGTTCGCCGGTTATGAGATGACGCCGGATTACGCGATTTATGACGCGGGCTATTCCTATCTGGGGGATGCCTTTGATACCCGTGAATTGAAGCATAAGAGTTGGATCAGCAGCGCAGAGGCCGCGCGGGCCAAAGCGGCATTGCCACCGCAGGATAATCGCTTCCTGCATTATCGTTGGCAGGCCGTCACACTGGCTCAACAGGCCGCCGACTTGCTGCCGCCAAAAAGCCAGGCCTATGCTGCCGTGCTGTGTAATGCCGCCGGTTGGGTGATCAAACGTGATGCAAAAACCGGTCAGGCGTTGTACCAGCGCTATATCAACACCGGGACTCGTTACCCCTGGGCCAACAAGTTTGGCTATAGCTGCCCGGCACCGGACTTCGCCGCCGTTGCCCCATAACACCGAATTTCAGGCACAAAAAAGCCCGGCTAGCCGGGCTTTTTAACGCTTACGCGGGATTAGGCTTCGATCGCCATTTTCAGTTTCTTCATGGCGTTCTTTTCTAGCTGGCGTACGCGCTCAGCGGAGACACCGTACTGATCGGCCAGCTCTTGCAGCGTGGACTTATTGTCGTCGTCCAGCCAACGGGCACGAATGATATGCTGGCTACGCTCGTCCAGGCCTTCCATCGCATAGGCCAGTTTGTCTGCGGCGTTGCTTTCCCAGTTATCTTCTTCGATATCTTCGGCAAAGTCAGAGCTTTTATCCTGCAGGTACAGCACTGGCGCCATCGACTGACCTTCACGGGCGTCGTCGTCCGGCGTTGGATCGAAAGTCATATCCTGTGCCGCCATGCGGGACTCCATCTCACGCACGTCTTTGCTGGTCACGCCCAACTCACGGGCCACCAGTTCCACCTCATCCTGATTAAACCAGCCCAGACGCTGCTTGGTTTTACGCAGGTTAAAGAACAGCTTGCGCTGTGCCTTGGTGGTCGCAACTTTAACGATACGCCAGTTGCGCAGTACGTACTCGTGAATTTCTGCCTTGATCCAGTGCACCGCAAAGGAAACCAGACGCACCCCAACCTCTGGGTTGAAGCGGCGAACAGCTTTCATCAGGCCGATATTACCTTCCTGGATCAGATCCGCCTGCGGCAGGCCGTAACCAGAGTAATTCCGGGCAATATGAGCGACAAAGCGCAGGTGAGACAGGATGAGCTGCTTAGCGGCTTCCAGATCGCCCTGATAATGCAGCCGTTCAGCCAGCTCCCGCTCTTCCTCTGCCGTCAGCATCGGATAGGTGTTGGCGGCCCGAACATAGGCTTCCAAACTGCCCAGGGGCACTAAAGCTAAAGTTTGCATTTCTTTGGTCATTCAAACCCTCTCTTGAAAAAACAGATCATGCAGGTGATTATCACGGCGGGGAAATGATTGATTCTACGGCAGTTGCTATTGCAAAAGCGGTCCACACGCCGGGCACCATAACATTTTGCTGCAGATTTTGACCGTGTTCCGCCCTATTAGTTCACAGTTTTTCGATCATATTGTGCATGACAATACGTGACGAAGACTCAGGCCGATAGGGAATTTGTGCGCAAAGAAGAGACTGGATGGTGCTTGGGTTGGTGCCGGTAGCTCTTCTCCCGCAACACGCTCGGAGCAGCAGGAGAAGAGTATACCAAAAAAACTTTATTGTGGTGTAAATCGACGTAAATGTTGCACCGTCGCCAGCCAGGCGGCGATCCAGCCGATCATCGCGGAGACAATCAGCAGCAACAGCGCTTCATCCCAGCCTAACCCGTGCAGGGTGAAGGTGGTGCCAAAGACCTTGGCCACGCCGGTGACCACAGACTCCAGACGCCACACCATCCCGCCGGACAACAGCAACGACAGCAATGCGCCAAAGAAGCCCAGCATCGCCCCACCGTTCAGGAACGGCCGCAGGATAAAGCCGTCGGTCGCACCGATCAGCTTCATCACGTTGATGGTGTCACGACGGCTGAAGATGCTCAGCCGCACGCTGTTACCAATCACCAGGAACACCGCCACAATCATCAGCACGCCGATCATCGCAGCGACCTGGCCCACCAGCCCGGTCAGCGCCGCCAGGCGGGCAAACCAGCTGTCATCCATCCTTACCTCATCCACGCCCTGTACCGCCGCCACGCGATCGCGCAGGGTGTTGAGGGTGTCGGAACTTTGGAAGCTCATTTTCGGCGTGATGATGGCTACCGCTGGCAGTGGGTTCTCTTCCAGCATATCCAGTGCGCCGCCGAAGCCGGACCAGTTGCGGAATTCGCCCCGGGCCTCTTCACGCGACAGGTAATTCACTTTTTCTACGCCGGCTTCCGCCTTGATGGCGTCGAGCACTTTCACCGCCGCGTCGTCATCGAGGGATTTATCCAGATAAACCGTCAACTGCGGCGTTGGGTACCATTGGGTCGCGGCGGTACTGACGTTTTTCCAGACGATGTAACACACGCTCGGCAGTGTCAGGGAGATGGCAATCACCATCACCGTCAGCAGCGTCGCCAACGGCTGGCGCAGCATATCCTTGATGGCGTTCATCCAGGCGTAACGCCATTGTTCACGCCAGCCGCCGCGCAGCGCTTTGCTCTTGGCGGTTTTTGCGTTATTCGCCATGATGCGCTCCTCCAGCCATACGACCCTGGCTCAGGCGCAGAGTGCGGTAATTGCGACGGGCAATCAGCCCGGTGTCATGGGTGGCCATCAGCACGGTCACGCCAACACGGTTAAATTCTTCAAACAGGCGCAGAATGCCTTCCGACAGCGCGTCATCCAGGTTACCGGTTGGCTCATCCGCCAGCAGCACCGCCGGTTTATTCACCACCGCACGGGCAATACCCACGCGCTGTTGCTCACCACCAGAAAGCTGGATCGGGAAGTTTCTCGCCTTATCCAGCAGCCCGACCTTGTCCAGCGCAGCAGAAACGCGGCGGCGGATGTCTTCGGTACTGGCACCGGCGATAATCAGCGGCATCGCCACATTGTCATACACCGTACGATCCAGCAGCAGATGGTGATCCTGGAAAATCATGCCGATCTGACGACGCAGGAACGGCACCTCACTGTTTCTCAGGCGACTGATGTCGTGACCACCAAACCAGATATGGCCGGCGCTCGGCCGTTCAATGCCACAAATCAGTTTCAGCAGGGTACTTTTACCCGCGCCGGAATGGCCGGTCAGAAACGCCATCTCTGCCGGGCGCAGATGGAAATCTACCCCCTGCAGTGCCTGCCGTCCGCCCAGATAAGCTTTACTGACCTGTTCAAAGCGAATCATCCGTATTAATCCTCTCGGGCAAAAAGTGCCTCAATAAAATCGTCAGCCTTAAACGGCCGCAAATCTTCGATGCCTTCCCCAACGCCGATATAGCGAATCGGGATAGCGAACTGATCGGCAATGGCAAAGATCACCCCGCCCTTGGCGGTACCGTCCAGTTTAGTCAGTGTGATACCGGTTAAGCCTACGGCTTCATTAAATAATTTCGCCTGGCTGACCGCATTTTGTCCGGTGCTGGCATCAAGAGTCAGCATAACCTCATGGGGGGCCTGGTCGTCCAGTTTTTTCATAACGCGGACGATCTTCTTCAGCTCTTCCATCAGGTGCGCTTTGTTCTGCAGACGCCCTGCCGTATCGGCCAGCAGTACGTCGATACCGCGCGCCTTGGCGGCCTGTACAGCATCGAAAATCACCGAGGCGGAGTCTGCGCCGGTTTGCTGCGCGATGACCGGAATACGGTTACGTTCGCCCCACACCTGCAACTGCTCCACCGCCGCCGCACGGAAAGTATCCCCTGCTGCCAGCATCACCGATTTGCCTTCCGCCTGGAACTGGCGAGCCAGCTTACCGATGGTGGTGGTTTTACCCACGCCGTTCACCCCAACCATCAGAATGACATACGGGGTTTTACCACTAACATCCAGCGGCTGTTCAACTTTAGTCAGAATTTCAGACATTTCCTCCTTCAGCTTGCCGTACAACGCCTCAGCATCTTTCAACTGCTTGCGGCTGGCGTGTTGGGTCAGGGAGGTAATGATTTTACGCGTGGTTTCCACGCCGACGTCGGCAATCAGCAGCTGTTCTTCCAGCTCTTCAAACAGATCGTCATCGATTTTCTTGCCACGGAACAGACCGATAAAGCCGGAACCCAGATTCTGCTTGGTTTTCACCAGGCTGCGCTTCAGGCGGGCAAAGAAGCCTTCTTTGGTCGGGCGTTCCTGTTCCTGAGTCACCGCAGGGGCCAGCAGCTCAGGTTGTTGTTCTTCAATCTCTTCAATAATGGCCGGTGCGACAATAATCGGCTCCAGCGCCACGCTGGCCGGCAGTGGCTCTGGCTCTGGCTCTGGCGCAATCACCTCAGGTTCGGGCTCGACCACTTCAGGTTCAATCACAGCAACCGGTTCTGGCTCAGGTTCGATAACCAGCTCAGGTGCAATCACTTCAGGTTCCGGTTCGATAACCGGTTCTGGCGCAATCACCTCTGGTTCGGGCTCAACCACTGTCGGTTCAATCATGACAACCGGCTCAGGCTCGACAATCGGCTCGGCGATCTCTTCCACTACCGCAGGTTGTTGCTCTGCCGCCACCTGTTCGGTAAGAGCAACAATTTCTTCCGCCAGCGTTTCTGCCGCTGCAGGGTGCTCGGTCACCACCGGCACGCTTTCGGCGATATGTTCGCCGGTCAGGCTGCCGTCCCATTCGCCAGGGGTCTCTACGGAGGCGGCAGGTTCAGATTCCTGGGCGGGGAGCTGGTCATCCAGCTTGGGAACAACCGGTTCAGCCGGTGTTTCCACGGCCTGATTTTCCGCCGGTTCTACCGACGTTTCAGGTTGCTGTTGCTCTTCTTCTTTCTGGCCGAAGCCCAGCCAGGAGAAAAACCCGCGTTTCTTATCTTTTGCCATGTTATGACTCTACTCCGTACCGAAGGCTTGCTTATACTGACAATTATTCCGCCGAGTCTATCACTTTCCCTCGCGCAGCAACACGCATCCGGTATGCTTTCCGCTGTGAAATCAGGCAACAAAGTTTTACCGTTTCCCCCGGCGCGTCTCACCGGTAGAATAGAGGCAACTTTTCGTTAACTTGTGCGGCCTTCACCGCCCCAGAAAGAAATAAAGCAAACCTATGACAAGAATATCGCCACGGGCGTCGGCCAAAAAACCGGCTCAGGCTGCGGCCGGTCAGATCCGCATTATCGGCGGCCAATGGCGCGGGCGAAAACTGCCGGTACCGAATAGCCCTGGGCTGCGTCCGACCACCGACCGCGTCCGTGAAACCCTGTTCAACTGGCTGGCACCGGTGATCCAGGGCGCGCGCTGCCTGGACTGTTTCGCCGGTAGCGGTGCACTTGGCCTGGAAGCGCTGTCACGCTATGCCGGCAGCGTCACGCTATTGGAGTTTGAACGTCCGGTGGCACAGCAGCTGGAAAAAAATCTGGCGTTGCTGCAAGGGAAAGGCAATGTGGTCAATACCAACGCGTTAAGCTGGTTGGCGGGCAAAGCTCAGACGTTTGACGTCGTATTCCTCGATCCACCGTTTCGCAAAGGGCTGCTGGCGGAAACCGTCACGCTGCTGGAGCAACAGGGCTGGCTGGCCGACGAGGCCTGGATCTATGTAGAAGCCGAAGCCGAAAGCGCCGCCACGGACGTCCCGGCCAACTGGCAGCTACACCGTGAAAAAGTGGCCGGTCAGGTGGCTTACCGTCTTTATATCCGTTCTCAAGAGAAAACCGACAATGCTGATTAATCTGGGTCGCCTGCTGATGCTGTGCGTATGGGGCTTTCTGCTCTCCAACCTGTTCCACCCTTTTCCCAAGCCGCTGAAGTACTTCATCGACGTGGCGCTGTTCTTTATGGTGGTGATGCACGGGCTGCAGTTGGTATTGCTGAAATCGACGCAACCTAAAGATCAGCCGATAAGCTACTGGCAGGAAGCCAAGATCTTCATCTTTGGCGTCTTCGAGCTGCTGGCCTGGCAGAAAAAACAGCCGCCGATCAAAAGAAAATAGCTATTGCGGCGCCGACTGGGCGGTAAAGGAGAGGTAGCGAGTTCCCTGCATCTTCAGCGTGCCCTGCGCGCCCTTTTCTATCGGATGGTATTGCCACTGCTTCAGCCGTAGCCGAATATCCTCACCGCCGCCCAACGGACTGAACACGATCTCATAGTTCATCGGTTCGTTGACCATTGTCTCTCGCTGGGGCGCGCGGGTCTTGGCGACGGGGAACTCACGTTTATCGCTCACCGTGACCTGCAGGCTGCGCACCGGTGCGCGGTCGTTTTCCGCCTCCGAACGGCGCTGGTTGAAATAGCGATGCGTCGCCAGTACGGCGATCAACGCAATCACGGCGACAAAAAACAGCGGCGGCTTACTCATCTTGATTCCCATTCCCTTCGCAGTTAAATCGGCGTAAACATAGCATTCTCAAGAAAGCATTGTCGATTGCAGGCGCGCTGCCTACACTGCAATCAGGAAGTGACACTGGTGACAATTTGGAGCCGGAGGCTGTGGCTCCCATAATGAATAAGGAAGACATATGAGTTGGCCGTTCCTTGCCGTATTCTTTTCCGGTTGGCTGTTCGTTGATGCCTCCTACCGCGGGCCACGCTGGCAACGTTGGGTGTTTAAACCGGTTACCCTGTTGCTGCTGTTATTGCTGGCCTGGCAAGCGCCGGTTCTGGGCGCTGCGGGCTATTTGATCGTTCTTGGCCTGTTGGCGACGCTGATCGCCGACGCTCTGTTGCTGCTACCGCGTGAACGCGTGCTGTATGCCATTGGCGCATTTTTCCTGTCGAACCTGCTGTATACCCTGAGCTTCGCCAGTCAGATGACTTTCAGCCTGTTTTGGCCGCTGCCGTTGGCGCTGCTGGTGATTGGGGTGCTGTTGCTGGCGACTATCTGGACCCGGCTGGAAGAGATGCGCTGGCCGATTGCCACTCTGGTAGCGATGACGCTGCTGATGGTGTGGCTGGCGGGGGAGCAATACTTCATGCGCAGCACCGATTTTGGTTTTTCGCTGCTGGCGGGGACCTCACTGCTGTTGCTGGCCAACGTAGTGTGGCTGCTTAATCGCTATCGCTTTACCTTCCGCGCGGCCGATGCGCTGGTGGCATTCTGCTACTTCTCCGGCCATTTCCTGATTGTACGTTCGCTTTACCTGTAATTTCTCAGGGCGGGTTCGGCTGCCGAACCCGCTATGATTACAACAGCGCCTTCAGCGTCAGGCCGTCATCCGCACCAAGCTGGTTACGATAAATATCCCCGTCGCGCGAAAAGAACGCCAGCGTACTGCCGTCCGCCTGTAGTAAAGCGATGCCATCCGGCGCCGGACGCCAGCCGACCACCTCAGCCGTTAACACTTTCTTCAGGCAATCCTGCCGATCCACCAGGTGATAGCCGTTAGTTGCACTCTGTTCACTGGCCAAAAACTCGATCTGACACTGCTGCTGTGCATCAGCGACTTGCCATTGTCCCGCCAGTGACTGCGCGGTCGGAATAACCAAACTGCTGGCCATAACTGCCCCCGTAACCATTATGCTCCCCGCCATTATGGCGGCACGCGCCAAGCTGCCTTTCATATCGGCTCCTGCATAACGCCCGGCCAGATTACGCCGGGCGTTACCCTCACGGTTACACGATAAAATCAGTGGTGACGTCTACCTGACCCACGATTTTCACCAGGAAGTCCGGTGCCTGATGGCCACCGATATTCAGTGCCAAATCGCTGACGTTATTTGACGCATTGTAGGACAATAAGGCTTCGCCCACTGCACCGCTGAAATGATCGACGAAGTGGATTTGATCGCCAGCCTGTTTGCCCTGATTGAAGAACGACAGGTCAATTTTATCGGTGCCTTTCTGGAAATCCTTGATCACGTCGGAAGCGCCCGGTGCGGAATCGCTGACCGCAGAGAAAACAAAGATATCCTTGCCTGCGCCGCCCCACAGTTCATCCGCTCCACCACCGCCAAACAGCACGTCGTTGCCCGCGCCACCTTTCAGCACGTTGTTGGCCGCGTTGCCCACGAGCACGTCATTGCCCGAGCCGCCGATGGCGTTCTCAATAGTCACACCCGCCGCGATAGACACGTTGCCTTTCAGGCCGCCCACGTCGGAGAAGGACTTCTCGTTCAGATTGATACGCTGGTTGGCGGTGTAACCGGAGAAGTCGAAAGTGTCATTACCGCCCGCATCCCAGGCAGCAAAGATCACTTTTTGCGAGTTGCTGGTGGTGCTGAGGAAATCGCGGCCAGTATTGGAGTTAAAGCCATACACTGTGTCACCAGTGCGGGTCGACAGGTTGGCACCATACAGGTGCTGAATAGCGGCAATGTCATCCAACAGCGGTGCCGCTGCGTAGTGTCCGCCGTTATCACCGCCGGTGTTGGTTTCACTCCAGTAGCTCATCAGGCTGAACTCGCGGGTGTCCTCGGCATAGGTAACGTCATTGTAGGTTGGGTTGCCTTCACCGGCGTTGTACTCGCCCGGATGGCTCAGGCCCAGCGCATGACCAATCTCGTGGGTAAACGTCTGACGGCCATAGTCTTCGCTGGCCGGGTGTTTAACGTTGGATTGGTTGACGTTGTACCAGGTCTGGCCGCCCAGATCCTGGCCCTGATAAATGGTATTCGGCAGGAAGGCGTAGGCCTGGGTGCCATAGTCATAATGGCCGGGACGATCCTGACTGTAGTTGCCAAAGGTGATATTGGCCTTTTGGCCGGCGGCAACTTCGGTGAAGGTGAGATTGGCCACGTCAGACCAGGATTGCAGTGACAGTTTGGCCTGTTGCTGCTGTTCCGCGCTGAATTTGCTCAGCCCGGTATCGCCGGCGACGTTGGTGGAAGAGAATTTATAGTCCGGGAACGAGAAAGTTAATTTGGCAGGTTGCCCAAAAACTTTATAACCATTCCAGGTTTGGTTCTCACGGGTAATAAACAGCCCAGCTTGTTCGTTTGAAAATGAGTCCTTGCCATTAACCTGGATCCCGTTGCCACGCTCGTGGTAATGCAACAGATCGTCTACAGCATTGTAGCCGGACCCGGTCGCTGCGAGGCTGGATTCAGTAACTTCAATTGCCTTTTTAGTAGATTGCATTGGTTCGATTCCACTCATTAGCTGATCGTTATCAATCAGACAGATAGACATAACCTGCCCGCTAGCCACGGAGAACGATCCGCCAGCTAACCGGAAGGGACTTATGCGCCGTTACCGGCAGTGTGTTAGATAGAATTAATGCATATATATCAGCAAATAAGATTACCGCTATAAATGGTAATCGATTCCAATTATAGGCAGGCTCGCAAAACTGAACATAAAATAATAAGCTATATATTTTCACAACGAAGGAGACTTATGCTGGTTTTTTGCGATATTTACAATCTAAATGAAACTTAATGGTCACATGTTGGCAACAAACTTCAACAAAAATGCGGCCTGCAGGCGCAAGCGGATCGTGCTGGCATTTAAGTGACAAAAAGTTAAATTTAGCTAAAGAGTTATAGATTAATAACTCTTTATTATTAGCCGCTGGAACTTTTAAGTTTGTATTGGAATAACATTTTATTATTTCGCCTAACGGCCTTACATCACCGCGATAACTCCCGCCTCACAGTTAGCAATAATTCTCATCCGTCGCTTGACTCTGGAGTTGACTCCAGGGTGTAGAGTCTGCCCAATGAACTTCATTAACGGCCCGGAGGGGGACGCTATGACTCACCATGAAAAGCATAATCATCAGGAACATCACCATGCGGAAGGCGGCTGCGGTTGCAACCACAGCCACAGTAAAACCCAGCACGGTTGCAGCAGTGAAAAGCCAAATGTCGCCAGCCCTGGCGAACATGCCCATACGCACGATCATGGCGCTGGCGGTTGCAGCACTGACGATCATGAGGATCCGGATGAGGAAAACGACAGGTTAACTGCCGCCCCTCTCTCCGGTAGCCAACGCTACAGCTGGAAAGTCACGGGTATGGACTGCCCAAGCTGTGCCAAGAAAATTGAAAATGCGGTGACCGCACTTCCGGGTGTCGACAACGCCCGCGTACTGTTTGCCACCGAAAAACTGGTGGTCGACGCCCAATCCGATATCAGCCTGCGCATTCAGGATGCGGTGAAACAAGCTGGCTTTACCCTGCTCGGCAGCCAGACCACCCAAGCCGATTTGCCAAAAACGTCACGACTCGGCGAGTTTGGCCCACTGTTGCTGCTCACTACGCTGATGATCGTCAGTTGGGCACTCAGCATGGTCAACCCCGAGCTAAGCCGCATTGCCTTTATCGCCACCACGCTGGTAGGCCTGGCCCCGGTCGCTACCAAGGCGGTACGACTGATCCGCTCCGGCACACCGTTTGCCATCGAAACCCTGATGAGCGTGGCGGCCATTGGCGCACTCTTTATCGGCGCTACCGCCGAGGCGGCAATGGTATTGCTGCTGTTTATGGTTGGCGAGATGCTGGAGTCCTATGCCGCTAACCGCGCGCGACGCGGCGTGAAGGCACTGATGGAGCTGGTGCCGGAAGACGCCCTGCTGTTGCAGGGAACACAACGCAAGCGTGTCCCCGTTGCCAGCCTGCGCCCCGGCGATGTGATTGAAATTGCCCCCGGCGGCCGTCTGCCGGCCGATGCCGAGCTGCTCAACCCGTTTGCCAGCTTCGACGAAAGCGCCCTGACCGGCGAATCTGTACCGGTCGAACGTCAGCAGGGCCAGAAAGTCGCAGCGGGCAGTTTGTCGGTCGATCAGGCCGCGCAGATGAAGGTCATTTCCGAGCCGGGTAAAAACGCCATCGACCGTATTCTGCAACTGATTGAAGAAGCCGAAGAGCGCCGTGCGCCGATCGAACGTTTCCTCGACCGTTTCAGCCGTTACTACACCCCAGCAATTATGTTGCTGGCCATCGCGGTGATCCTGGTGCCCCCGTTGCTGTATGCACAACCCTGGGATACCTGGATTTATCGCGGCCTGACCCTGCTGCTGATCGGCTGTCCTTGTGCGTTGGTGATCTCTACCCCGGCGGCGATCACCTCCGGGCTGGCAGCCGCCACCCGTCGCGGTGCTCTGATTAAAGGCGGTGCGGCGCTGGAGCAGTTAGGCCAGGTGCAAACCATCGCCTTCGATAAAACAGGTACGCTGACAGAAGGCAAACCGACGGTGACCGATGTGCTACCGCTCAACGGCATCAGCGAACAGCAATTGCTGACCCTGGCCGCTGCCGTCGAGGCCGGTTCCCATCACCCATTGGCGCAAGCGATTATCAACCGCGCCGAACAGTATGGCGTGCCCCTGCCGCTGGCACAGGGCCGTCGCGCACTGGCGGGCGTTGGGGTCGAGGGTATGATCGACGGCAAAACCCTACTGATCAGTGCTCCCGCCAAGCTGGCCGCTGGCCTGCTCACTCCACAGGGTGCCAGTCAGGTCGAACGGCTGGAAAATGCCGGTAAAACGGCGGTGGTGGTTCTGGAAGACGGCGTGCCGATTGGCCTGCTGGCACTGCGTGACACACTGCGTAGCGATGCCAAACAGGCGATTGCCGAACTGAAAGCGCTGGGGATCAACGGGGTGATGTTAACCGGTGACAACCCGCGCGCGGCGGCGGCGATTGCCACTGAGCTGGGGTTGGACTACCGGGCCGGGCTGCTGCCGGAAGATAAAGTGAAGGCGGTAACCGAACTGAGCGAACTGCGGCCAACGGCGATGATCGGCGACGGCATCAATGATGCACCGGCGATGAAAGCCTCCAGTATCGGCATCGCGATGGGCAGCGGTACCGACGTGGCGCTGGAAACCGCCGACGCGGCGCTGACACATAACCGGCTGGTGGGCGTGGCGGAAATGATCCGCATCTCACGCGCCACACACGCCAATATTCGGCAGAACATCACCATTGCACTGGGGCTGAAAGGGGTATTCCTGATCACCACCCTGCTGGGCCTGACCGGACTGTGGCTGGCGGTGCTGGCTGACTCTGGCGCTACCGCGCTGGTCACCGCCAATGCCCTGCGACTGCTGAAGAAGCGTCAGTAATAAAACAGCGTGTCGGGGCGCCACCTATGGCGCCCCGACACACAGACCTAAAAAATAACAGCGGCAAGGCGCACGTAATAACCATAATCAAAGCATGCCTTTACTATATTCTTCCGCCTCCTATTCACTGAAATCCGGTAAGCCCATGAAGCTTATTAGAGTAATGGTCGAATGAAATCGTCATATTTTAAAGCTCTGAACCTGAGCACCCTCCTTTTTATCCCTACACTGGCTCTGGCGCAGCAGCCTGATTCTGCCGCCACCGCACAGCTCATCGATAAAGCAGATCGCCCCATGTTCATCACCCAAAATGCCTTGCCGGCATCCCAATCCCCTGAGCCTACGGCGAAATCCCAGCCAGAGCATCGCCTGCTGCCTATTTGGGGGGATGAAGCACGAGCCCGCGGCTATGACCTGCCGGAACCCTTCGGGATCGGTATCAATTACATGAACATGCGGCAGAATATTAACGTCGATAGCATCAACTTTACTGGATTAGGTTGGGACACATTCAATCTGCCATCCAATTTGTTCAAAATCGATGTGGGCAAAACCCGCGAGCAGAGCAAAACGGAAACCATGCGGCTGGATACCTGGGTGCTGCCGTTCCTCAATGTTTACGGCATCGTCGGCCATACCAAAGGCAGTTCGTTGTCCCAGGTCTCCGTTGATGCCGATCCCAGCCAACACACAGAAATGATGGAAAAAATCATCGCCAATGTAGTACACGACATGAATAAACAAGGGACGCTACGCGATCTGGATTTCAAACTCGATTTCAAGGGCACCACTTACGGCGCAGGTGCCACGCTGGTCGGGGGATATGAGAACTGGTTCGCCTCGGTTGATACCAACTACACCCGCACCAATTTCGATATCCTTGATGGCCAAATTTCCGCGTTGACGGTGTCACCCCGCGTAGGTTACCGCTTCCTGGTGCCCGGTATCAGTGGGCAGACTCATCTAAACCTCTGGGTCGGCACCATGTATCAGGACGTGCAGCAAGAGTTCAAAGGCAGCCTGTCTGATTTAAGAATGCCGGCAGAACTTCAGTCCCTGATGGCCCTGGCCAATCAGAAAGGTGAAGGTCGTTTCGAGGTAAAGCAGCATCTGCAATCCCCCTGGAATATCTTGCTCGGTACGCAATATGAGATCACACGACACTTTAACTTGTTGACCGAGTTTGGCTTTAGCCAACGCAACAGCTTTATGGTCTCGGGTGAATATCGCTTCTGATGGCGATATCGATTCGCAGTTTGCCCCTGGTCTTGTTGGTTCTGCTGTCCGGTGCCCATGCCGCTCTATTGTCACATCAACAAATAGATGAAATGTTGGCCCCTCTGGGGTCTAACAACCATTTCGACAGCAGTAAAACCATCGATTGGGGTGTCTTGCCCGGCCCATTTTATACTCCAGAACTCGGTCTTGGCATCGGCACCGCCGTGGTGGGGATATACCGACCAGACCGCCATGACAGCATCAGTCAAAATTCGACGCTGGCGTTAAAAGGCTTTTTCAGCTCGACCGGAGCCTTTGGTGTTGGTTTTCAAAACCACAGTTTTTTCGCTGAAGACCAATGGCGCTTCTTTGCCGACGGCTCGCTCAATAATATGCCTACCTACTTCTGGGGCACCGGCTACCAGGCTGGGCATAACGACGGTAACAAGGAAAAGTATACTCAGCAGTCATTCCAGATAGCACCACAGCTGCTGTACCGCATTGCACATGCAACCTACGCTGGGATTGGCTGGGATTTGTCCTCAACGCACGCCAGCAAAACTGAAGAGGGTGACAGCAGCCTGTTCAGGGCCCAAAAAGCCGGGGTTTCATCGTTAAGCTCGGGGATCAGCGGTTTGCTGAATTACGATACGCGTGATTTCGTTTCTAATGCCACACGCGGCCAGTTTATTCGTCTGAGCGACACTTATTTTGCACCGGAATTGGGCGGCGACAGTCGTTTCAATGCCGTTGAGGGTCAATACAATGCCTATCACAGTTTGAGTGCGAAAAGCGTGTTGGCGTTTGATGCCTACAGCCGCCTGACCACTGGCGATATCCCCTGGGACAGGTTGTCTGAGCTGGGCGATGACAAACGAATGCGTGGCTATTATCAAGGCCGCTACCGCGACAGGAATGTGTTCAGCAGCCAGATAGAGTACCGTCGCAAGTTGAACTGGCGGCACGGTTATGTGCTTTGGGCCGGAGCCGGAACGCTAAGCGATAAGGCCGGCGATCTGGGCCAGGGGCCCTGGTTACCCACGCTGGGTGCGGGTTATCGCTTTGAATTCAAACCGCAAATGAACGTACGGCTCGATTTTGGGATCGGGCGTGGAAGCAGCGGATTTTACTTTCAGGTTGGGGAGGCTTTTTAATGCGTTCTGTTGTGCTGCTATTTCTGTTGTTTGCCCCTATGCTGCCCGCCAAGCAACTGGAAACGCTGCTCACCTCGCAACCCACCCGCGAAAGCCGGATAGCCTGGCCGGTGACGGCGCCTCTGTCACCGCCGGACGGTTTACGTCCCTGCTGCGCCTTTGGTTATAACCTCAAAGCGCAAGCCTTGGGCATCCCAGTGCCGTTTTATCAGTTGAGTAACGTGGTGGATGCAGACCGGCTTGGCACCCATCACTATAACGACAGCGCTTTCAACGCCATCAGCAACTTGCTGGGGTTTGGCAGTGAACAATTGGGATTGATATACAGCCATCGGGGGGGATTTATCGATATCGCTCACGTACGCGATACCGCCGACAATACCCTCTTCCTGTTCAGCCAGCTGTTACCCCGACTGGGCCAGCCGGGGTATATCGACCTGAGTCCAGAGCTGGCCAAGCGACGCATACAACTGAATGCCTTTACGCCACCTCAGGATGCAGCACAGCGCTACACGCTGGCAGCTTATTTGGCAGGGGAGCTCGCCTTTCAACTGGCAGCATGGCATGAGATAGCACAATGGTATGGTTACCGATCCGTACCGGGTTTTCCTGAGGAGATCTCGGCTTTTTCACCGGAAGATTTGTATTCCAACCTGCTGGGGTCTCGCCTGGCGATTGACGCTATCTTGCAAGGGCAAGCGGTATCGCTCACCGCCTACAACAGCGCCATGGAGGCGCTGCTCCCTCTGGCCTTGCACCAGCTTGGCGCCGTGTCGATCACGGCAACCCAGCGGCAGTTTGACGGTATTGACGGTGACTGGTGGGACAGCCACCGCCGGGTGCCGGAGAAATTTCTGGTGTTAAAACGGGATTACACCACCGCAAGCAACCGCCTGCCCGCACTGCCCCCATGCGAAAGTACCGCCCCACAACGTCTGATGTTACCGCTACAGGTTCAGGGATTCAGGCTGGCAAACCTGGGCGAGCTGCAGCTCTGGCCGACGGATGCCATGCGCAATCTACCGGCTCCGCACCACTATTACCGCCCGCCGGACCTCAATGGATTGGCATTGCATGCTCGCGCATTGGACGCACAGCAAATATTGCAAAAACGCTAAGTAAACAAATGGTTATTAACGTTCAACGCCTTTACGCAATAAATAGCGGTAAGGCGCGGCGTCGGTTTCCTGCGCCACCAGCGTGTGTTCCATAAAGCGGCAGAAACCCGGAATGTCGCGGGTGGTGGCCGGATCATCAGCAATAATCAGCAGCGTTTCACCGTCATCCATATGGCGCACGGTTTTGCGTACCATCATTACCGGTTCCGGACAGCGCAGTCCCAGCGCATCAAGCGTCTGGTCGGCCTGGGCAAATAAGTCAGTCATGCAATTTTTCTCGGTCAAAAGCGATCGGCGAACGCTCGCCGCATCTCATCAGCGCCTAGTTTACGCCGGTAGTTTTTCTGTGCAAGATGCGTTAACGTTTGCGTTAAATTTAACCATTGCATTGGTTGCGCAAACGCGTATCATGCGGCCGCGCAGCTTATTTCGCGGCGTAGACAAGACATTCTGGGTTCCCTCACCCCACTATTAAAAAGGCTACAACATGTATTCGTTTACTGCTCGGCAGCGCCTTACCGCGTTAGTCTGGCTATCACTGTTCCATATTGTCATCATTACCTCCAGTAACTACCTGGTGCAGTTGCCGATGTCCATTTTCGGCTTTCATACCACCTGGGGTGCATTTACCTTCCCGTTTATCTTTCTGGCTACCGATCTGACGGTGCGAATTTTCGGTGCCCCACTGGCGCGACGTATCATTCTTTCGGTGATGGTACCGGCGTTGTTTATCTCGTACGTGATCTCCACCGTGACCTATCAGGGTGAGTGGCAGGGCTTTGCCGCACTGGGCAGTTTTAATCTGTTTGTGGCGCGTATCGCCGTCGCCAGCTTTATGGCTTATGTACTCGGTCAGATCCTCGACGTTCACGTTTTCAACCGCTTGCGTCAGCGCAGTGCCTGGTGGGTTGCCCCCGCAGCAGCCATGTTCCTCGGCAATATCAGCGATACGCTGTCGTTCTTCTTTATTGCGTTCTACAAGAGCAGCGATGCCTTTATGGCCAACAACTGGGTTGAGATCGCCCTGGTGGACTACAGCTTCAAAGTTCTGATTTGCATGCTGTTCTTCCTGCCGATGTATGGCGTACTGCTGAATATGCTGCTTAAGCGCATTGCCGCCCGCCAAGGCGACGGCAGCCTGCAAGCAGGCTGACCCGTGTTATCATTGGCGGCCTGCATCGACCCGGAGGCCGCCATGACCATCCCCCCACCACGCCACCCTCGAAGAAATTCACCGCCTGTACCAACAAATCCCCGAATTCGGCAGCCTGCACAGCCGCTGATGATGCTCATCGGCCGTCACTATCAGATTGTTCAGCTGGAAAAGAAAGGCGAAGTGGCTGATTATCGGCTATTACTTGAGAAAACCTTGTGACAACATCTGCCTTGCATTTCAGCCTGGAATAGGTTGCGATAAGGCAGTGAAACCCTACCTGAAAGGAAGAAGGAAGCCCAATGCGTAAAGTAGCAAAATTGATGGGTATCAGCCTGTTAGTGCTTGGCCTGGCGGCCTGTGACGGCGAGACCAAAGACACCAAGGCGTCGGCAGGTGATGCCGCAGCCAGCGCCCCAGCCGGGCAACAGGTGAGCTTGCTGGATGGCAAGCTGGCGTTCACCCTGCCGGTGGGCATGGCGGACCAAAGCGGCAAGCTGGGTAACCAGGCGAACAACATGCACGTTTACGCCGACAGTACCGGCCAGCGCGCCCTGATCGTGATCCTCGGCGATAAAACGGCTGACAGCCTGGAAACCCTGAGCAAGCGTCTGGAAGACACCCAGCGCTCGCGTGACGCCAACCTGCAGGTGATCACCAACAAAGCCATCGACGTTAACGGCGTACCGCTGCGTCAGTTGGACAGCATCATCACCAGCGGCGGCGAGAAAGCCTATTCTTCTATCCTGATCGGCACGCTGGACAACAACATGCTGACCATTCAGGTGACGCTGCCGGCGGATAACCAACAGCAGGCGCAGAGCGAAGCCGAAGGCATCATCAAAACGCTGAAACTGAACAAGTAATCTTACTCTGGGCGCAGCCCGCTGCGCCCTATGCCAATGCCTGCGCCAGCAGGGTGATCGGATGTTCGCAGCGCTTGCTGGTCGACATCTCGATTTGCCATTTGCAGGTTTCGCAGTCCGTGACCACCAGGTCCACCCCGCTTTCCTCTATTTGACGGAACAGCGACGCACCAATGCCCTGCGAAGTCTCGTAGTTCTCCGATTTAAATCCATAGGTGCCGGCAATGCCACAGCACTGCGAATCCAGCACTACCAGCTCCAACCCCGGTATCTGTCGCAACAGCTCCAGCGTATAGGCAGTCCAGCCCATTTTCTCCATATGGCATGGCGTATGGTAGGCCACCCGCAGCGGTGTGTGTTTCAGCGGTAACTGACGTCCCTGATTGAGCAGGCGGTACAGATAGCGCGTTGCCAGTTCCACCCGTTCACGCACCGCCGAGGTATCCACTTCCAGCAAATGCGGATATTCATCGCGCAGGGTAAAAGTGCAGCTGGAAGAGGTCGCCACCACAGGGATACCCCGCTCCAGCACCGCCTCGTGCAGCGATTCAGCATTCACCCTGGCCTGTTTTTTGGCCTGGGCAATAAAGCCGTTGGCGATCAGCGGCACGCCGCAGCATTTCTCGCGTTTCAGCAACTGCACGCCAATATCCATCGCATTAAAGACCTTGATCAGATCCTTACCCAGTTGCGGGTGGTTGTAATTGACGAAGCAGCCGTGAAAGAACGCCACCTGCTCGGCATAACGCTGTTGGGCCTGAGCCTGCTGGCGATACCAGCGGCGGAAGGTGCCGAACGAGTACTTTGGCAGTTCACGCCGATGGTCAATTTTCAACGCCTTGTCGAGCAGGGCACGCACCGGTTTTAGCCCGGTAGCGGCATTCACAATCGGCGCAAACGGCGTCGACAGCGAACCCATAAGATCGGTATGGCTAAGGATGGCGTCACGCAGCGTGGGTTTGCTCTGAGCAAAGTCGGCACGGGCGCGCTGAATGATGTCGCCGATTTTGACGTCGGACGGACAGGCCACCTCACAGCGTTTGCAGTTGGTGCAATACTTCAGCGCTTCGTCATACAGCGCCGGATCCTTCAGCCGCAGGCGCTCGCCGTCCGGCCCTGCCTGTTTTGGCCCTGGATAGAGCGGATTGACTTTGGCCACCGGACAATAGGTGGTGCAGACGGTGCACTTGATGCAGTTTTCAAAGCTGTTGTCTTTCTGCAGGCTCATGGACGCTCCTCCTGTGCCGCAATCTGTTGCGCGACGTACAACGCCCCAATCAGCGAAACACCCGCACCGCAGCCCTGCTGCAGGGGATCATAGCCGCCGGTCACTGCACCGATGGCATACAGGTTGCTCAGTGGCTCCCCCTGCCTTAAGGCCCGCAGCCGCTCATCGGTGCGTACCCCAAATTGCAGGTAAGGTTGCGGAGCAAACAGATTGCGGTGGCTCCAGTCTGCGCGATCCGCCCGGCTGTCGACATCCAGCCCAAACACCGGCTCACGTATGCCCTCGAAGTCCGCCACCAGCCCGTTGCTGAAAAAGCTGCCGCTGGCCAACACCACCTGTTGCGCCAGCAACGGAATATCGGTGTGGTTGCGGGTATAGAGGCCGGTGACTCGTCCGGCTTCGATATCCGCCCGCAGCACGCTGTCACCCGGCATGAACACGCCGCCCAGTTGCTGCAGACGCGAACGCAGGGCCTGGTGCAGGCGCATACCCAGTACCGAAGGCGGCAACGTCGGCAACAGACGGATCGGTTTACCCACCGCCATCTGCAGTGCTGCCAGTGAGCTATCATTTTCCAGCCCCAGACAGGCGGGCAGGAAAATCGCCTCGGCATCACCGGCCAATCGGCTCACCTCATCCGCCATCGACGTCAGGTTTTCCGGCAGATCCAGCACCCTGGCAATATTCACCGCCCGGAACTCACTGGGGTTATTGCGCAGCCGGTCGAGCGACGGCAAGTGCATATAAGCGACTTCCGCCTGGATACCCAGAGTCTGCGCCAGGGAACTGGCGGCCAGCTGTGGCTGAAAATCCAAGAATCCTTCTATGCCAATCACCGCGATACTTTTCCACGGCAGTTCGCCGTCCAACGGCGTGACCGGGATGGCCTGAGGACTGAGCCAGGTCGCCCGGCGCGTACCCAGCGGCGTAACCCGCAGATGATTACGTTCACTGCTGCCCTGCAGGCTCAAACCGCAGCGTTGCAGCAGCTGAGCCGCGTCGTCCGACAGTGCCGCCACCCGTTCGGCACCTATCAGCGCATAAGGATGCCGTGGCGCCTGTAGCGCAAGCGCCGGCATCGCCGCCAGGGGTGAGGTTACCGGGGTGCCGTCGGGTAGCTGCGCCAGCAGATCCAGCGATCCGGATGAAAAATAGAGCGCGCTTTGGCCTGAACTGACCACGGCGCAACGCTTGCCCTGTTCCGCCAGCCGAATGGCACAGGTCATGCCCGCCAGGCCGCCGCCAATCACCACTACGTCAAATCGCATCATCGGCCTCCTGTTCCCCCCGGGCATCGAGCCCGCACAATCCCTGATAAACCCAACTGGTAAATTCACTTTCACGCAATGCATCACCCCAGGCGATCGGCCGTACTCCTTTCCAACGCTCGTTGAGGAAATGCGATAGCTGATCGATCGACTGCTGCGGGGTGGTGACGTTAAAGCGCGTCAGCAACCCAGCGGCGCGGCAGGCACAGAGTTCCCCCTGACAGGTGCCCATGCCGACACGGGTACGGCGGCGCAGATCGACCAGGTTATTGACGGTGAGGGAGTTAACCGCATAGCGCACTTCACCGGCGGTGACCGCTTCACATTCACACACCAGGCTGTTATCCAGCCGATCGCCGGCCGGTACCTGGCTGGCGCGATCGCCGTGGCGATAAACCGCCGAACCACGAATGCTGGCAGGCAGGGAAACCACGCTGCGCACCGTCTCTTCCGCCGACTGACGGGAGCCGGGCAAGGCTTCCTGCGCGGTGGTACAGGGGCTGTCTAACCCAAGCTTTTCACACACTTTATCGGTCGCCCACTGCGCCATCAGCCGGTAGGTCATCAACTTGCCGCCGGTAATGGTGATAAAGCCTTCCAGCCCGTCGCGGCTGGCATGATCGAGCAGCACGATGCCACGGCTGACATTGCGACCGCTGGGGTCGTCATCGCTGGCCACCAGCGGCCGCACGCCGGCATAGGCGCGCAGAATACGGGTCTGAGCCAGTTCCGGTGCCAACAGCGCCCCCTCACGGATCAGAATGTCCACTTCCTGCGGCGTCACCAGCATGTTGTCGATCTGGTCATAGTCAATGTGGGTGGAGGTGGTGCCAATGACAGAGATGGTGTCGCCCGGCACCAAAATGTCGGCATCCGCCGGTTTGCGGCAGCGGTTGATCACCATGTTATTGATGCGATGGCCGAGGATTAGCAGAGCGCCCTTGGCCGGGAACATGCGAATGCGCAGATCGGCATACTCCGCAATCTGCTGGCCCCAGATACCGGCCGCGTTGACCACCACCTCGGCGTGAATATCGTAGTGGCGTGCCGATTGATGGTCGAAAACGCGCACGCCGGTTACGCGATCGCCCGCACGAAGTAAACCGACCACCTGATGATAAGTGAGGATCTGCGCACCGTGCTCACGGGCATCGAGCATATTGGCGGCGGTCAGACGGAAAGGGTCGACAGTGCCGTCCGGTACCCGCACCGCGCCGATCAGCGCCGGGTTGGCCGCCGGCTCCAGGCGCAGCGCCAACTGTGGGTCAATCGCTTCGGCGTTGATCCCGGCGCTGTGGCAGGAGGCAATGAACTGTTGTTGGTAGGCCAGCGAATCCTGCGGCAGCGTGATAAACAGCCCATCGGTACGCTCGATGCAGTGATGCGCAATGCGCTTGAGGATTTGGTTTTCTTCTATGCATTCGCGCGCCGACTCACCGTCGGTCACCGCATAGCGTGCTCCGCTGTGCAGCAGACCGTGGTTACGGCCGGTGGCACCGGTGGCGATATCGTGGCGCTCCAGCAATATGCAACGCAGGCCACGACGCGCACAGTCACGAGCAATGCCCGCACCGGTCGCACCGCCGCCAATGATGATCACATCCGTTTCGTTATCCGGTGAATGGCTGCTCATGAGGCTCTCTCAGGATCCGTGATTATTAGCCTATTGAGCCACAGTCATTGGGGTCTTTGTTTGATAAGGAACAATAACGAACCTAAAACGAAAACCAAATGTCCACAAAAAACCATGATTGTGATCATAATCACGATTTTTGGGCGTTTTTCTATTTCATAACGTTAACGAATCGCTCAAAATTCGCCGGGGTTTCATAAAAGTGTAACAATTGCGCCATCCATCACAGCGACACCAGGCTGATTTGACTAGGATGACGCTCGTTATGGAACAAAAAAACACCACATTCGATATCCGCTCAATCATCAAATGAACGTAAAAGGTCATATTGATGTGATAACTAGATAAAGCCATCGGAGGCGCTCATGTTGAGTATTTTTAAGCCGGCAGCACACATTTCCCGTGTGCCGGTCGACAAAGTCGACCCGCTGTACCGTAAATTGCGCTGGCAAATTTTTATGGGGATTTTCTTCGGTTATGCCGCCTACTACCTGGTGCGCAAGAACTTCACCCTGGCCATGCCTTATTTGATCGACCAGGGCTTCAGCCGCGGTGACCTCGGTTTCGCGCTGTCCGGCATTTCCATCGCCTACGGTTTTTCCAAATTCATCATGGGGTCGGTTTCTGACCGCTCCAACCCCCGGGTGTTCCTGCCCGCCGGCCTGATCCTGGCTGCCGCGGTGATGTTGTTCATGGGCTTCGTGCCATGGGCGACTTCGAGCATCGCGGTAATGTTCGTGCTGCTGTTCCTGTGTGGTTGGTTCCAGGGTATGGGCTGGCCGCCATGTGGCCGTACCATGGTGCACTGGTGGTCGCAGAAAGAGCGCGGCGGCATTGTTTCGGTCTGGAACTGCGCCCATAACGTGGGTGGCGGTCTGCCGCCATTGCTGTTCCTGCTGGGTATGGCCTGGTTCAACGACTGGCACGCTGCACTGTATATGCCGGCCTTCGGTGCCATTCTGGTGGCCCTGATCGCCTTTGCATTGATGCGTGACACCCCGCAATCCTGTGGCCTGCCGCCGATTGAAGAATACAAAAACGATTATCCGGACGACTACAGCGAGAAAGCGGAAGAAGAGCTGACCGCCAAGCAAATCTTCATGCAGTACATCCTGCCGAACAAGCTGCTGTGGTACATCGCCGTGGCCAACGTGTTCGTTTACCTGCTGCGTTACGGCATCCTGGACTGGTCACCGACCTACCTGAAAGAAGTGAAGCACTTCTCGCTGGATAAGTCTTCCTGGGCCTACTTCCTGTACGAATATGCCGGTATCCCGGGCACCCTGCTGTGTGGCTGGATGTCGGACAAGGTGTTCAAGGGCAATCGTGGCGCCACCGGCGTATTCTTTATGACCCTGGTGACCATCGCTACCGTGGTTTACTGGCTCAACCCGGTCGGTAACCCTGGCATCGATATGGCCTGTATGATCACCATCGGTTTCCTGATTTACGGCCCGGTAATGTTGATCGGTCTGCACGCACTGGAACTGGCGCCGAAGAAAGCGGCCGGTACCGCTGCGGGCTTCACCGGTCTGTTCGGTTATCTGGGCGGTTCGGTCGCAGCCAGCGCCATTGTCGGCTATACCGTTGACTACTTCGGTTGGGACGGTGGCTTTATGGTGATGATTGGCGGCAGCGTCGGCGCAGTATTGTTGCTGTTGTTGACCATGCTGAGCGAGAAAAAACACCACGCGGAAATCGCTGCCAACAAACGCGGTTAAGCATTATCGCATCATCTTTGCCCTATGAATTTCGAGTTGCAGCTAGGCGGCCAGCTCACTCATTCCCAGGCGCTTACTTTAGTAAGTAACTGGGGTGAGTGAGCGCAGGTAACAACGCTGCAACTTGAAAGGCGACGGGCAAAAAGGCCGCGCTGCGGCCTTTTTACTACCCCTGCCCCTACAACATGGAGAACAACAGAATGCGGACTCAAGTCAAAGCCCTGCTGACAGGGATTATCCTGGCCACCTCAATGGTCAGCGCCGCACAGGCCGCCGACAAGGTGGTGATCGCCCACCGGGGTGCCAGCGGTTATCTGCCGGAACACACGCTGCCGGCGAAGGCCATGGCCTACGCGCAGGGTGCGGACTTCCTCGAGCAGGATCTGGTGATGACCAAGGACAACGAGCTGGTGGTGTTGCATGACCACTATCTCGATCGCGTCACCGACGTAGCCGAACGCTTCCCGGACCGCGCCCGTAAGGACGGCCGCTATTACGCCATCGACTTTACGCTGGCAGAAATCAAATCGCTGAAGTTCACCGAAGGCTTTGAGATCGAAAACGGTAAAAAAGTGCAGGGCTACCCTGGCCGTTTCCCGATGGGCAAATCTGACTTCCGCGTCCATACCTTCCAGGAAGAGATCGAGTTTGTGCAGGGGCTGAACCATTCAACCGGCAAAAACATCGGTATTTACCCGGAAATCAAAGCGCCGTGGTTCCACAAGCAGGAAGGCAAGGATATTTCCAGCAAAGTGCTGGCGGTGCTGAAGCAGTACGGCTATACCGGCAAGGGTGACAACGTTTATCTGCAATGCTTTGACGCCAACGAGTTGAAGCGGATTAAAACCGAGCTGGAGCCGAAGATGGGCATGGATCTGAAGCTTGTCCAACTGATCGCTTATAACAAATGGCAGGAAACCTATGAGCAGAAGGCCGACGGCAAGTGGGTGGAATACGACTATGACTGGATGTTTAAACCGGGCGCGATGAAGCAGATTGCCCAGTACGCCGATGGCATCGGGCCGGACTACCATATGCTGGTCGTGGCAGAGAAATCCAAGCCGGGCAAGGTGGTGCTGACCGACATGGTGAAAGAAGCCCATGCCAATAAGCTGGCGGTGCACCCCTTCACCATCCGTGCCGATGCACTGCCGAACTACGTCACCGACGTGAATCAACTGTATGACGTGATTTACAACCAGGCGGGCGTTGACGGCGTGTTCACCGACTTCCCTGACAAGGGCGTGCAATTCCTGCAAAAGCAGGGTCAGCACAAGTAATACGGATTAGGGCGCCGCAAGGCGCCCTTTTCATATCAGGCGATGAACATCTTGCGCAGGTAGTGCGGTACCGCATCGTCGACGTTAGAGCCGATCACTTCCAGCTCCGGCAGTTTGTCTTTCAGGCGCTGATGCGCGTCGCGCATGATGCAGCCCTTGCCGGCCATCGACAGCATTTCCAGATCATTCATGCCGTCACCGAAGGCAATGCACTCTTTCAGCGTATAGCCGATGATCTTGGCCACTTCTTCCAGCGCGTGGCCTTTTGACACGCCACCCGCCATCACTTCCAGACAGGTTGGGAACGAGAAGCTGACGTTAACCCGATCGCCCCAACGCGCATTGATGGCATCTTCCAGCGGCAGCAGCTTTTCATGGTCTTCGCAGGTGAAGTACACCTTGCACACGCCATCGGTTTCCAGCAGGCCCGGCTCGAACAATTGGTACTGGAAAACAGATTCGCGGAAGAACTCTTCCTGCTCCGGGCTTTCGCGGTTAATGAACCAGTCGTCATTACGGTAAACGTTGGTGGTGATGTCCGGATCGTTATGCAGCATACCGTAGAGATCGCGGGCGATGTCTTCGGCCAGGTTATGGCTGAAAATCAGCTCACCGTCGGTGTTGTGAACGCGAGCCCCGTTGGAGGTGATCATAAAGGCGCTGATGTCGAGGTTATCGCGGATCTGCGCAACGTCGATGTGATGGCGGCCGGTAGCAAAGACAAAATGCACGCCGCGCTGGGTCAGCAGCTTCAACGTCTCTTTGGCGTAAGGTGACAGAGTGTGGTCGGGTGATAGCAGCGTGCCATCTAAATCGGAAGCGACGACGTGATACATAGCGGTAATTTCTAACCTCTAATGGTGTGGTCGGCGGTTGGGGTACCACCTAAATGATGAGCAAAGAAACGCAGGATTGCGTTCAATGCTTCGGCGCGCATCGCGTCCCGCTCAAACAGGATCTCATGCCGTGCGCCTTCGATAACCTGCGGTTTTCCCCCTTCACAGGGATGGCCCGCGTCTGACAATGCCTGACAAAAAGCCTGATGGGAACGGTTGTCGACCACCCGATCCTCACCGGCCTGCAATAATAATAGCGGCGTGGTGATTTTAGCCGCCTGGGCGATGATTTCTCGCCCGGCCTGAAGACTTTCCCTTACCCAGTGGTAGGTTGGCCCGCCCACCTGCAGTTCGGGATAATCGGCGTAATAGCGCAAACAGCGACGATAGCGTTCACGACTGTGGGTCAACACGTTGACCACATAGGGCAACGGCCGCCACTGACCGGTGCCTATCGCATAGTAATCGCGTACCCTCGGGTGCTTCTCCGTCCAGTTCAGAATGCGGTTGGCCATCCAGCCCGGCATCGGTAAATAAATGCCGAACATTGGCGCGCAAAACACCGCGGCATCGAAGGCCTGCGGCTGACGAGCCAGAAACTGTGCCAGAATTGCACCGCCCATCGAGTGAGCCAACGCAAAGTGTTGCCGGTAACCGTACGGCACCACTTCCTGCTGGTAAAACTGAGCGAAATCGTCGACGTAATCGGCAAAGTTTATCACATGACCGCGGTGCGTATCAGCCAGCAAACGGCCGGAACGGCCTTGCCCGCGGTGATCCAGGATCATCACGTCATAGCCACAATGGAACAGATCGTAGGCAACCTCAGGATATTTAATGTAACTTTCGATACGACCGGGGCTGATCACCACCACCCGCTGATGGCGGGCAGAACTGAAGCGCACGAAACGGATGGGTACGCCGCCGACACCACTGAACTCGCCCTCCTCACGCTGCCGCCAAAAATCCAGCAGCGGTCCCGTGGCGAAAGCAGCAAACTGCTTTTCACGCGTTAACCAGTCATCAGTGCTGAGAGTAAACGACGTCATCAAGTGCTTTTCCCTGAGCTACCAGCGGTAAAAATGTGACCTCTGGCACAAGAAATAATACTAGCGTATTGTGATTCAATTCTTACAAAAACCGCATCATTTTGGCACATATTGGCACTTTCAGGGAGTACCTCAATGACCTTGGACTGGTGGTTAACCTATCTTCTGACAACTCTTATCCTCAGCCTGTCACCCGGTTCAGGGGCGATCAACACCATGAGCACCGGTATCAGCCACGGTTATCGCGGCGCAGCGGCGTCCATTGCCGGCCTGCAGGTCGGGCTGAGCCTGCATATCGTGCTGGTGGGCATCGGTCTGGGCGCGCTGGTGTCGCAGTCGCTGCTGGCGTTTGAAATGCTGAAATGGTTCGGTGCCGCTTATCTGGTGTGGCTGGGTATTCAACAGTGGCGTGCCGCAGGTTCACTGGATCTGCATACGCTGGCGGGGACAATGCCGCGCCGTCGCCTGTTCCGCCGCGCTATCCTGGTCAATTTGACCAATCCGAAGAGCATCGTGTTTTTGGCCGCGCTGTTCCCGCAATTTATCTTGCCCAACCAGCCGCAGGCCGAACAGTACCTGGTGCTCGGCGTCACGACTGTGGTGGTGGATATTTTCGTGATGATTGGTTACGCCACCCTGGCCACTCGCATTGCCGGCTGGCTGAAAACACCGCGCCAAATGCAGTTGCTGAACCGCATCTTCGGTTCGCTGTTTATTCTGGTGGCCGGGTTGCTGGCTACGGCACGCAAGGCATAAAGCAAAAAGGCCGAACATGACGGTTCGGCCTTCAAATTCTCTGCGGCGGTGATTAGCGGGTAAAAATAAGGTGTAAACCGAAACCGGTAAACAGCACGCCCGCCAGCCCGTCGATCCACTTAGCCAGTCGCTGATAGCCACGACGCATGGTCGGCAATGCAAACACCACCGCCACCAGGCTGAACCAGACAAAGGTCTCGGCAATGATCAGCAGGAACAAGCCCCAGCGTGCGCCGGCACCAACGTCGTCACCCACAAACAGTGAAAACACGCTGCCGAAATAGATAACCGCTTTCGGGTTGGACAAGTTGGTCAGAAAGCCACGGATAAAGCTGCGCCCAGGCTTCGGCAAGGCCACTTTCACCTCTGGCGCAGGCACCGACTGTGCATTTTGGGAACGGGCGGAACGCAACAGTTGCCAACCCATCCAGCACAGGTAAATCCCGCCGCCGACCATGATAATCTGATGCAGCCAGGCCATTTTTTGCAGGATCAGATGCAGGCCCATCAAGGCTACGCCCGCCCACACCACGATACCCAGTGAGATGCCCAACACGCCCATCATCGCCTCACGACGTGAGCGACTGGCGGCGGTCTGCGAAACAAAAAAGAAGTCCGGCCCCGGGCTCATCAGCGCAATCAGGTGCACCAGCGCTACGGTCAGAAACAGCATCAGCATGATTTATTGCCCTTAATCTTCATCATTATCGAGGTGATCGCGGATCATCGCCATAAACGGAGCGCCAAAACGCTCCAGCTTGCGCTGACCGACACCGTTAACGCTCAACAGGTCACCGGCCTTGATAGGCATCTGTTCCGCCATTTCCAGCAGCGTGGCATCGTTAAACACTACGTAAGGCGGGATATTTTCTTCGTCGGCAATCGATTTACGCAGTTTGCGCAGTTTGGCAAACAGCTTGCGATCGTAATTGCCACCGTAGGATTTCTGGTTGGCACTGCTGCGCGCCTTCAGACTCTGGATACGCGGCACTGCCAGTTGCAGCTCCAGCTCGCCACGCAACACCGGCCGCGCAGACTCAGTCAATTGTAGCGCCGAGTGCATGGCGATGTTCTGGGTGATAAAGCCCAGGTGGATCAACTGACGCAATACGCTGGTCCAGTGCTCGGTGGTTTGCTCACGGCCGATACCGTACACCGGCAGTTTCTCGTGCCCGTATTCACGGATGCGCTGATTATTGGAACCGCGCAGCACTTCGACAATATATCCCAGCCCGAAACGCTGGCCGACACGGTACACGCAGGACAGCGCCTTACGCGCATCTTCCAGCCCATCGTAACGCTTGGGGGGATCCAGACAGATATCGCAGTTGCCGCAGTTCTGGTGTTTGCCCTCGCCAAAATAGTTGAGCAGCACCAGGCGGCGACAGGTTTGCGCTTCGGCAAAAGCGCCCATGGCGTTCAGCTTGTGGCGCTCAATATCCAGTTGCTGTCCGGCCGGTTTTTCTTCCAGGCAGCGGCGCAGCCAGGCCATATCGGCCGGGTCATACAGCAAGATCGCTTCGGCCGGCAAGCCATCACGACCGGCACGGCCGGTTTCCTGATAATAAGATTCGATATTGCGCGGGATATCAAAGTGCACCACAAAGCGCACGTTGGGTTTGTTGATGCCCATGCCGAAAGCGACGGTGGCAACCACCACCTGCAAATCGTCGCGCTGGAACGCTTCCTGTACCTGTGCACGGCGGTCGTTATCCAGCCCGGCATGGTAAGCCCCTACGCTCAACCCGCGGCTTTGCAGACGTGCCGCAGTGTCTTCTACCTTGGCGCGGCTGTTGCAGTAAATAATGCCGCTCTTGCCACGTTGGTCCTGCACGAAGCGCCACAGTTGGTCGAGCGGTTTAAACTTCTCCACCAGCGTATAGCGGATATTGGGGCGGTCAAAGCTGCTGACCTGTACCAGCGGATCCTGCAGCGCCAGCAGGCGCACGATGTCGCCGCGGGTGGATTCATCGGCGGTGGCGGTCAGGGCGATCACCGGCATGTTCGGGAAGCGTTGTTTCAATAACCCCAACGCGCGGTATTCGGGACGGAAATCGTGGCCCCACTGCGAAATACAGTGCGCCTCATCCACCGCCAGCAAGGCCGGCGGACTGCCACCGAGCTGATCGAGGAAACTGTCCATCATCAGTCGCTCGGGGGCGATATACAGCATTTTGATCTGGCCACTGCGACAGCCCGCCATCACCTCGAGCTGCTGCTCGCGCGTTTGCGTCGAGTTATAGCAGGCGGCGGCGACGCCATAAGCCAGCAGTTGATCAACCTGATCTTTCATCAGTGAGATCAAGGGGGAAACCACTAACGTCAGGCCATCCATCACCAGCGCCGGGATTTGGTAGCACAACGATTTACCGCCGCCGGTCGGCATGACAACCAGGCAATCCTGCCCACCGATCGCCGTGTTGATAATCGTTTGTTGACCCGGTCGGAATTGCTGGTAGCCGAAGGTATCGCGTAATACCTGCTCGGCCAGCAACTCTTTGTTTATCACTGCTGCGGTTGACACACACTTCCCCATTTTTTGCTGTGTAGAGACGCCTCTATGACGGCCAGACTACATAATATCGTTAAGCATGACACCAACGCCAACCCGTGTCTGCCGGAAGTTGTAATCAATCAAGGATTCGCCATAGCCGCTGAACACCTGGGTATAGAAACGTACGTGCTTGCTGATCGGGTAGCTCCAGCCCAATTCTGCACCGCCGTAGCCGCTGTTCCAGTTGTAGTGACTGTCGACACTGAACACGCTGTCACCCCAGGCATAGCCGACTTTCAGGCGGTAATAGCCCATGTATTTGGTGATATCCGGGTTATCGTCGCTGCTGTCGCTTTCCGAGAAGCGGAACCAGGGTTTGAGATCCACCTGCCAGTTGCCGTTTTGCGCCATAAAGCGTGCATAACCGCGGTTCCAGCTGCGGGAGGTGGGATCCGAACGGCCGTTGGACTGGTGGTTAAAGCCCACTTCAACGTCACGCAGCGTCCAGCCGGCAAAGCTGTAATCAGTCGCCCACCCCAGGAACAGCTGCGGCTCGTAGTTGGTCTCGCGGAACGGCGATGATTCGCTGTGGTTGGAAAGCTGCCACCAGGAACGTTGAGTATAAGAGGCCCCCAGCACCGAGCTGTCGCCAAGAATGCCACGCCACAGCGGGAAAGCCAGGCTGAGCTGGTACTTCACTTCATCCTTGCGGGCATTATCGGCCCAGTTATAGGACTTGATGGCTTCTTTGTTGATATTGCTGGTATCGGTGTACAACACGTAGTTGGTGTCGTACGGATATAGCGTAAACGGGTTGTCGTGATCCTGCAGCATGTTGGCAATAATGCTGCCACGTACCGCCGGTTTATCATGAATTTGCTGCTCTTTGGCTTCTTCTGCCTGTACCAACGGTGCCGCCGCCAGCGCGGACAAAACGACCCCTGTCAAAATGCGCATAACCTTCCTCACCCCAACAAAATTGACAAACTCTGAAATAAAAACAGGCCATTTTACACACAAAGGCGGTTTTACAGCAGCCTGACGTGTATTTATTGGATTAGTCTGGAAAGCAACAAAATATAGGCATAATATCAACAAACAGTTAACCTGGACTGACCAGTTAGTTTCCCCTACTACACAGATAAAAATGGGTATTTATGTCTACCACACCACTGACACTTGAAGCCGCCCGCCAAAAAATTGGCGAAATCTTTGTTTATCACATGCCGTTTAACCGCGAGCTGGGCTTAGAGCTGCGCCGCTTTGACGACGACTATGTGGAGCTGAGTTTTACCAACCAACCCAAACTGGTGGGCAATGCCGCTCAGAAAATCCTGCACGGTGGGGTGATCGCCTCGGTGTTGGACGTCGCCGCTGGCCTGGCGTGCGCCGGCAGCGTGTTAATGCGCCTGGATCCGTTGATCGAAGAAGAAGTCGCAACCCGTCTTTCGCGTATGGGGACTATCGATCTGCGCGTTGACTACCTGCGCCCTGGCCGTGGCGAGCATTTCGTCGCCGCCGCCAGCGTCTTGCGCAGCGGCAATAAAGTCGCGGTCGCCCGCGTCGAACTGCATAACCACGATGGCCTGCATATCGCCAGCGCCACGGCTACCTACCTGGTCGGGTGATTGTGTGCGGTGAGCGTCTTCAGTACACTCACCGCATCTCCGTTTTACCCATCTGAGTAACGTCATGGACGCACAGCAAACACGGCAGGGCATCTTCTTTGCTCTGGCCGCCTATTTTATTTGGGGTATCGCCCCGGCTTATTTCAAGCTGATCCAACAGGTGCCTGCCGATGAGATCCTCACCCATCGGGTGATTTGGTCCTTCTTCTTTATGCTGGCGCTGATCTCGCTGGGCCGTAACTGGCCGAAGGTGCGTGCAGCCTGCCACAACCGCAAACGGCTGCTGTTGTTGGCGGTGACCGCAGTGCTGATCGGCGGCAACTGGTTGCTGTTCATTTGGGCGGTGAATAACCACCATATGCTGGAAGCCAGCCTGGGCTATTTCATTAATCCGCTGGTGAACGTGCTGCTGGGGATGTTGTTCCTGGGCGAACGCTTCCGCCGGATGCAGTGGTTGGCGGTGGCACTGGCTTTCGCCGGCGTACTGATCCAGCTATGGCAGTTCGGTTCGCTACCGATTATCGGCCTGGGGCTGGCATTCAGCTTTGCCTTCTACGGCCTGCTACGCAAGAAGATCGCTATCGACGCGCAGACCGGTATGCTGATCGAAACCCTTTGGTTGCTACCCGTGGCAGCGGCCTATCTGTTCCTGTTCGCTGACAGCCCGACCAGCCACCTCGGGGCCAATGCCTGGTCGCTGAACCTGTTGCTGGTGGCCGCCGGTATCGTCACCACCATACCGCTACTGTTCTTTACCGCTGCAGCCACTCGTCTGCGCCTGTCGACGCTTGGCTTCTTCCAGTACCTCGGCCCTACGCTGATGTTCCTGCTGGCCGTGACCTTCTACGGTGAAACCGTCGGGCAGGACAAACTGGTGACCTTCGGCTTTATCTGGGCGGCACTGCTGCTGTTTATCCTCGACGCACTCTACACCCAACGTAAACTGCGTTGATGCCAGAGCTAAGTTGAGGCTGGCGTGGCGTGGTTGGAAATAAACCGCGCCATCGCTGGCCCCGTCAGCAAAATGGTGAACAGCCGCAGCGTCTGCATCGCCATCACAAAAGACATATCCACCCGACTGCCCGCCGCAATGATGGCCACGGTATCCAACCCGCCCGGACTGGTCGCCAGATAGGCCGTCATCAGATCTACCGGCAGAAAGTGCGTCAACATCCACGCCAGCAGGCCGCAAAACAGCATCAGCGCGACGATCGACACCACCATCTGCGGCAGAGTCCGCAATGCCAGCAAAAATATCGGCCGGGTAAAACGCAGCCCGACGCTCCAGCCAATCAACGTATAAGCCAATGCCAACAGCCACTCCGGCACCTGCAGCGCCATAGTACCGCTGGAATGCAGTGCCGCACCGATGATCATCGGCAACAACAGTGCACCGGAAGGAATGCGCAGCCGGGGTCCCAACCAGGCACCGACAATGGCCACCCCCAGAGTCGCCGGGAAGCGCCAATCCAGCGACGGAAACCATTCCAGTGCCGCGCTGCCGTGCCCCGCCTCATCACCCAACCCAATACGGGCGACCATCGCTGCGGCGGTCGCGACAAACAGCACCCGCAGATACTGCATAAAGGCCACCAGCCGGACGTCTGCGCCAAAATCCCCGGCCATTGCCACCATCGCCGACGCTCCGCCGGGCGATGAACCCCAGGCACCGGTCGGCCCAGGCAGGCTGCTAAAGCGCACCAGGCACCAGCCGGAAATGCCACTGGCCAGCAGCGTGGCGATCAGCACCAGCAGCACCAGCGGCCAGTCGTCGAGTAACGGCGTGAGAATAGCGGGAGAGAGGCTTTGTGCAATCATGCAGCCCAGCACCGCCTGTGCAGCGACAAACAGGTTGCCGGGAATGCGAACCGAGGCCCCCAACAACCCCATGGCCACGCCGACAATCATCGGCCCCAGCAACAGCGCTGCGGGAATATGGAAGGTTTGCAGGCCAAACCCCAGCACCAGCGAAGCCAGCAGCAGGATCGACCATTGAATCAAGCGGGGGAACTTCTCCATCGACACGCACGCCTTAAGGACAGATAAGCTAAGCGGGCATTCTACCCTCATTTAGCAGGCTAATCGTTGGCCGCAGCAGAAATATCGGGCGAACAGGGTCGCCCGTCGGGTTACAGCCAGTTCTTGCGTTTGAAGTACAGATAGGGGGCCAGCCCCGCCAGGATCATCAGGCTGATGGCGCCAGGATAACCGAACGACCACTTCAGCTCCGGCATAAACTCAAAGTTCATCCCGTAGCTTGAGGCCACCAGCGTAGGCGGCAGGAACACCACCGAAACCACCGAGAAGATCTTGATGATGCGGTTCTGCTCGATATTGATAAAGCCCATCGCCGCTTGCATCAGGAAGTTTACTTTCTGGAACAGCGATTCGTTATGCGGCAGCAGGGATTCGATGTCGCGCAAGACTTCACGCGCCTGTTCCAACTGACCGGTCGGCAGCCGCGCCTTACGCACCAGGAAGTTCAACGCACGCTGGGTATCCATCAGGCACAAACGGACTTTCCAGCCGATATCTTCCAGCTCGGCCAGCGTCGACAGCGCCTCGTCGTATTCATCGCCCTGATGGCCTTCCATGATCACCCGGCTGAGCTTTTCCAGATCGCTGTAGACGTTTTCAATCTCGTCCGCCAACTGCTCAATCTTGGTTTCGAACAGATCCAGCAACAGCTCGTAGGCGTTGCCGTCAACCATCGTCAGGTTACGGGCGCGCATGCGGTACAGGCGAAACGCCGGCAACTCGCGCTCACGCAAGGTATACAGGCGTCCGTCGCGAATGGTGAAAGCCACGGTGGAGTTACCGGCATGGTCTTCCGCATCTTCAAAATAGAAGAAGGAGTGAATATGCAGACCGTCTTCGTCTTCAAAGAAACGCGCGGAGGCTTCGATATCATCCAGCTCCGGACGTGTTGCCAGGCTTTGGCCCAGCTCGTTTTGCACGCGCTCACGTTCGCCTTCTTCCGGCTCAACCAGGTCAACCCACAGTGACGTAGTGAGATCATCGGAGTCATCCAATTCCAGACGGGACAGGCGGCTGTTCTCTAATTTAAACGCGCTTAGCATCTGTTAAAACTCCCTTGGGGTGACAGGGGTAAACAACGCGTGGAAGCACAGAAACAGGGGGGATGTTGTATCACCAGCTTGTTTCAGACCATGAAGGATCTGACTCATAGCGACACATAAGCGGTCGCCGACAACCACGAAGGCTATCAGCTCAATGGGATAGCCTTAGAAGTTGTACCTGTTGTTGTCCAGGTCAGTGAGCCAGTATCTACTGGGTGTGTCCAAGGCGTATGTCCTCATTGATAATAGTGCGCGCATGTTACGCCGAGAAGAAAAAGTCTGTCAACCGGTTAGGCTCGATAATTGCGCAACAATTCATCGGCATAACCCATGGGGCAAAATCCGCTTAATTCACGATAAACAGTAACGAAATAGTCGCGGCGATCTCTGACCTCGCACAGGAATGTTGCTAAGATTAGGCCACGATAAGCTTGCGGACTTTACTGATGAAACAGATTACCGCCCACGACCTGACGGCGATGAGTGAACAGGCCGCTAAAGTGGCACGCCTGCGCGCGCACCGTACGTTGCACGACGAGTTGAGCGACCCGGTGCAGCGACTGGCGATTGCCATGGAACCCGGCACCTATATCCGCCCCCACCGCCATCCGCAAACCTGGGAACTGCTGACGCCGCTGCGCGGCCGCTTTGTGGTGTTGCAGTTTGACGAGGACGGCGTCGTCACCCAACGCACCCTGCTTGGCGAAGAAACCAAAGTGCTGGAGATGCCGGCGTTTACCTGGCATGCCGTGCTGTCGGTTGATCCGGGCGGCGTGGTGTTCGAAGTGAAACAAGGGCCTTATCAGGCGCTGTCGGAAGAAGACTGCATGCCGTGGGCACCGCAGGAAGGGGCTGAGGGTACTGAAGCAGTGATGCGTTGGTATGCCACCGCACAGATTGGCGATCGCTATACCCGTTCTGTTTGACCTGACTGCAGGGGCGGGTCCATTCGCCCCTGTTAGTACCAGAGCTTACACCGTCTCCAGACGGGCGTAGGCGGCCACCAGCCACTTGATCCCTTCACCTGGGAAAGCAACCTGCAGCCGACTGTGTTCGCCGCTGCCTTCCAGATTGACGATAGTCCCTTCACCAAACTTGGGATGGCGCACGCGCTGGCCCAGCTTGTAACCGGTGTCGTTTTCGCTGATCGGCGTGCCCATGCGACGATGGCTCACCGGGCGCGATACGCTGGCGCGCAAACGCACTTCTTCCACACACTCCTCCGGCAGTTCGCCGATGAAACGTGAAGGCCGGTGATAAACCTCTTTGCCGTACAGACGACGTGTTTCGGCATAGGTCAGCGTCAGTTTCTGCATGGCGCGGGTCAGACCAACGTAGGCCAGGCGGCGCTCTTCTTCCAGCCTGCCGCCTTCGTCCAGCGACATCTGGCTCGGGAACATCCCCTCTTCCATACCGACGATAAACACCTGCGGGAACTCCAGCCCCTTGGCCGAGTGCAGGGTCATCAACTGTACCGCGTCCTGATAGGCATCGGCCTGCCCTTCGCCCGCTTCCAGCGCAGCGTGTGACAGAAACGCCTGCAGCGGCATCAGATCCTGATCTTCATCCTGATAGCTGTACTGACGCGTTGCCGTCACCAGCTCTTCAAGGTTTTCGATACGTGCCTGACCTTTTTCGCCCTTTTCCTGCTCATACATAATGAACAGCCCCGAGTCGCGGATCACCCGGTCGGTCTGGACGTGCAACGGCATATCGGCGGTTTCGTGCGCCAGTGAGTCCAACAGTTCGGTAAAGCGTTGCAGCGCGGATGCTGCACGCCCGGCCAGCACTTTGTCCTGTAGCAGCACGCGGGTGGCCTGCCACATGGTCAATTGACGATCGCGGGCCGTACGGCGCACTTCGTCCAGTGTGCGGTCGCCAATGCCGCGCGTCGGCGTATTCACCACGCGTTCGAAGGCAGCATCGTCGTTGCGGTTGGCGATCAGCCGTAGGTAGGCCAGGGCATCTTTGATCTCCTGACGCTCGAAGAAGCGTTGCCCGCCGTAAATACGGTATGGCATCGCCGTTTGCAGTAGCGCCTCTTCCAGCACGCGTGACTGGGCGTTACTGCGATAAAGGATGGCGCAATCATTCAGCGCACCGCCGTTTTCCTGCCAGGCTTTGATACGACCCACCACAAAGCGAGACTCGTCGAGCTCGTTAAAGGCGCAGTAGATAGAGATAGGTTCGCCTTCGCCCCCTTCGGTCCACAGGTTTTTACCCATGCGTCCGCCGTTGTTGGCGATCAGGGTGTTGGCCGACTTCAGGATATTGCTGGTCGAACGGTAGTTCTGTTCCAGAAGCACGCTTTGCGCGCCGGGGAAATCCTTCAGGAAGCGTTGGATATTCTCCACCTGAGCGCCGCGCCAGCCGTAGATCGACTGGTCATCGTCACCGACGATCATCACGTTGCTGTTATTGCCGGCCAGCAGGCGGATCCAGGCATACTGGATACTGTTGGTATCCTGAAACTCGTCCACCAGCACGTTGGTGAAGCGTTCGCGGTAATGATTGAGGATATGCGGCTTGTTCAGCCACAGCTCATGGGCGCGCAGCAACAGTTCGGCAAAGTCCACCAGCCCGGCGCGATCGCAGGCTTCCTGGTAGGCCTGGTAGATACGCAGCCAGGTCGCTTCCACCGGGTTGTTATAGGTTTCAACGTGCTGCGGGCGCAGGCCCTCATCTTTTTTGCCGTTGATGTACCACATCGCCTGACGCGGCGGCCATTGTTTTTCATCGATATTCAGCGCCTTGACGATGCGTTTAAGCAGACGGAACTGATCGTCACTGTCGAGGATTTGGAAATCCTGCGGCAGGTTGGCATCCAAATGATGAGCACGCAGCAGCCGATGAGCCAGGCCGTGGAAGGTCCCGATCCACATGCCGCCCTGGCTGGTGCCAATCAGGTGTTCGATACGGTGACGCATTTCCGCCGCCGCTTTGTTGGTGAACGTCACCGCCATAATGGAATACGGCGAGCAGTTCTCTACCGACAGCAGCCAGGCAATGCGATGCACCAGTACCCGGGTTTTACCGCTGCCCGCGCCGGCCAGTACCAACAGGTTGCCACGTGGCGCCGCCACGGCTTCGCGTTGTTTTTCATTCAGGCTGTCGAGCAGATCGGAAACGTCCATAGGCACCATTAATTGGTAAGGGAAAGCGCGTCAGAGACGCGATTCCACTGGGAATTTATACAGAGTTCTGGCAGGGATTATAACAATGCTGTCAGCGATGCCAACTGCGAAATCTCAATATGTGGTAGCAGACGGCTGTCGGCGGCCTGCATCAGGCTGCGCTGACGGTCGTTGATCCAACAGGCCTGCAGGCCGGAGCGCAATGCCCCGGCGACGTCGGTGGTCAAATCATCACCCACGTGAAGAATACGTTCAGGGGCAACGCCTAACCGCTCAGCGGCCAGTTGATACATGTCCTGATAGGGCTTGGCGCGGCCATCCGGCCCGGAACGCAGCACAAACTGGAAGTAACCATCCAGCCCGCACAGCGCCGGATCGGCATTGCCGTTGGTGATAGCCACCAGCGGAAAACGTTCGCCCAGCGCCTTCAACGTAGCATGCGTCGCGTCCGGTACTTCGATACGGCTGCGCCACAGCGCAAAGTTCTGCATCGCCGCATCGGCGCCGTCGGCGGCTTCGGCATCACGCAACCCCTGACGGCTCAGCGCCAGATGGATAGCACGCCAGCGCCACTGGGTGACATCGTGATAAATCTCCGGATCCTGTTCACGCAGCTCCTGGCGCAGGCGATGAAAATCCGCCGACTGGAAGTGGTTCAGCCCAGGATGATAGTTCTGCAGAAAGGCCACCGACTGCAGCTCGGTCTGTTTGATCACCGGGCGGTTGTCGTACAGCGTGTCGTCCAGATCAAAGGTCAGCGCCGCCAGCGGCCGCAACGGACGATAAAAATGCATCAGGATTTCCCCCGTTTGGCACGTGGATGCGCGGCATCGTACACGTTGGCCAGATGTTGAAAGTCGAGGTGGGTGTAGATTTGGGTGGTGGTCAGGTTGGCGTGACCGAGCAGTTCCTGCACCGCTCGCAGGTCGCCACTGGACTCCAGCATATGGGTAGCAAACGAGTGGCGCAGCTTGTGCGGATGAATGTGACTGTTAACGCCCTGTTTGACGCCCCACTCGGCAAAACGCTTTTGCACGTTACGGGTCGAGATGCGTTTGCCCTGATTGGACAGAAACATCGCGTCGTCTGATGGCCCGAACAGATCGCGCATCGCCAGCCAGTGTTCAAGCCAGGTCACCGCAGTCCGCCCCACCGGCAGCTTGCGTTCCTTACTGCCCTTCCCCAGCACCCAGATTTCACCGGCGGCCAGATCGACATGGCGACAATCCAACCCCACCAGTTCAGAAAGACGCAGCCCGGCCCCGTACATGACTTCGAGCATGGCGCGATCGCGTACCGCCAGGGGATCGTTAAGATCGATATTCAGCAGCTGATTCATTTCATCGACGTCGATGTTTTTCGGCAGATGACGCCCGCTGCGTGGCGTTCGGATCCCTTTGGCGGGGTTGGCAATCAGCATGCCCTGGCTGACCTGCCAGTCGAGAAAGCTGCGCAACGCCGACAGGCGCAGCGCGAGGCTGGATGACTGTAGCCCGGCGCGCTTACTGCGTGCCGCAAGCTGGCGGACTTTGGCGGCGTTCAGCACCGGCCACTCCGTCACGCCTATCTCCTGCGCCAGTACCATCAGCGCCTGCAGTTGACGTGAATAACTCAACTGGGTGAGTGGACTGAGCTGACGCTCGACCTTCAGATAGCGCAAAAAAGCGTCCACCGGCTGTTGCAGGCTGGCCGCCAGCGGAGTCATGCGCGTTCGACCCAGCGTTCCAGCAGTTCCGGTAACATGCGCGCCAGTTGATTAAGCATCACCGTGCCCATGCCTTGTTGATAGTGTTGCGTATCGCGGCTGCTGAAGATCACCATACCCAGTTCGCCGTCTTCACCCAGCATCGACAGCGCTACCGAGCCGACCAGCTTGGCCTGTGGCAGCAGCAACAGCAACTCAGGGCCATTCAGGCTGCCGAGGAAATGCTGTTGGTCACCCAGGCGCTGAATGCGCAGCGGTTCAAACGACGAACGCGACAGGGCAAGGTGGGTGAAATCGGAAGGCGCACCGATTTTCCAGCTTTCGGAAAACAGGCGGATATTGGCACCGGCCAAACCGAAACCGCGCGCCCAACGCTGCAGGCGGTTAAGCATATCCTGCAGGCTGTCGGCGGTGGCCAGATTGGCCTGTAAATGCAGCAGGCTGGCAAACAGCGTTTCGTTGGCGCTGGCCTGTTCCATCAGCAGGGTAATTTCTTCTTCCAGCCGGTTGATATGATTACGCTGGCGAGCCAGATGCCACTCGACCAACGACACGGTACCGCGAACGGGATGGGGAACGCGCATCTGTTCCACCAACCGCGCGTTACGGATAAAGAAATCCGGGTTTTGCAGCAGAAACTGCATCACGGCGTCGTCGTCAAGCTCAATGCCTGCGACAGCCTGGTCCTCAACGCTCTTCATAGATGAATAAATCCGTCATATACATGGGTTGCCGGGCCGGTCATAAACAACGGGCTGCCCGGTCCTTTCCAGCGAATATGCAGGCTGCCGCCCGGCAGTTCTACATGCACCTCTTCTGACAGCAATTCCTGTTGGATCCCCACGGCCACCGCCGCACAGGCACCGCTTCCGCAGGCCTGGGTTTCGCCAGCACCGCGCTCATACACGCGCAGTTTGATGTGCTCACGACTGACAATTTGCATAAAACCAATATTGGCCCGCTCAGGGAAACGCTCATGCCCTTCCAGCACCGGCCCGAGCAACGCCACCTTGGCGGTTTTTACCTCATCTACCTGTAAAACACAATGCGGGTTGCCCATCGACACCACGCCACACAGCACCGTATGTTCCGCCGCACGCATGATGTAGGTCTTTTCTTCTTTGGTCGCGCGGAAAGGCACCGTCTGAGGATCGAAGTTCGGCTCGCCCATATTCACGCACACCAGATCATCATCGGTGACGCTCAGCACCATACGCCCGGTCTGGGTACTCACGCGAATATCGCGCTTGTTGGTCAGCCCTTTCAGCCGCACAAAGCGGGCAAAACAGCGAGCGCCGTTACCACACTGCGCCACTTCACTGCCGTCGGCGTTAAAAATACGGTAGTGGAAATCCAGTTCCGGATCGTAAGGCGGTTCTACCACCAGCAGCTGGTCAAAGCCAACGCCCAGGTGCCGATCGGCCAAACGGCGGATCAGCTCGGGTGAAAAATAGACATTCTGTGTAACGGCATCGACCACCATAAAGTCGTTGCCCAGACCGTGCATTTTGGAGAACTGCATATCATACTCCGCTATCCGTCTTGGTTTGCGGTGGCCTGTGCCGCCGCAAACAAGGTGTTACTGAGCGCTCATCGACGGTTTTTGCTGAGAGCTGGAAAGTTCCTGCTGATTTTTCTGTACCTGCTCGCCAGTCTGAACCTGAGTGGCCGGTTTCTTAGTGCTGGCCGGATCGGCTGGAGGGAAGTACAGCGGGCCTTTCAGACCACAGCCGGAGAGCCCGGCAAGCAGAACTGCCATCAGCGCATAGCGTAGTTGTTTTTTCATTTGCATTAATGCCTGTAATTCATGCGTCCAAGGTCTCTATAATCGCAGGTGGATCATGAAAAGCAATAGGAATTGAATATGAACGACAGTGAGTTTCACCAGTTAGCTGACCAACTGATGCTTAATATTGAAGAGACACTGGACGATTTTGCTGGCGATGCGGATATCGATTACGAAACTAACGGCGGCGTCATGACGTTAAGCTTCGAAAATGGCACCAAAATTGTCATCAATCGCCAGGAGCCACTGCATCAGGTTTGGCTGGCGACCAAGACCGGCGGCTACCACTTTAACTACCGTGATGGCGTGTGGCTCTGCGATCGCAGCGATCGTGCCTTCTACCCGTTGCTGAGCGAAGCTGCCAGCGCGCAGGCAGGCGAAGAAGTGAAATTTGCCTGAAAATAACGACATTCACAGGGGTTCAGCAAACGCGAGCCCCTGTAATGTCAGTGTAGCTGGAACTGCTGTTTCAGCGGCTGAGCGGAACCATCGGTCAGCGGTACACACAGGCTCGACAACACGTTGCTGCGGAACGGGATCACCTGAGTGCGGCCATCAAGCTGCACTATCTGGTAGAACTGCGGCAAATTGAAGTTGATAAAGCTGGAGCCGTAGGTGAAGCGATCGTGTGAGGAAGAATAGAAACGGCTGACGTCACGCACCAGCTCTTCTTTACTGCCTTCACAATGGTGGTAAACCTCAACCCGGTTCGACTCATCCAGAATATAGATGTTAAAGCCCTTGTCGTCCGAGGTGTCTTCAAAGAAGAACTGAATGATCCCCTCACTGGCGAAGCCATCCACTACCGGCGGCAAATGCACCTGATCGGTTTCCACTTTGATCGACAGGCCGTGCAGTTTATTGTTGGAAATAGCGCCATAGAATTCCACCGCGTTTTCCAATTTCTGTACCGACACACTTAACCGCTCGAAGAACAGGCCCCAGGTCTGACCGGCAACGCGTACCGCTTTAAAGCGGCCCGGCTCCAGTCGGGTACTCGACAGTCGCAGTTCAATGCACTCCGACACCAATTGCTGGATGCGGGTACGGATCAGGCCGCGCAGATGCTGACTGTAGCAGAACACCTCTACCGATTCCGGTGGGGCAGCGTCCTGATGCATTTTGCCAAGAATGGTCTTCAAGGCTTCCAACACCGATTGCTCACCGCTGAAATGCAAAGTACGCACTTCGTTCCAGGAGTTGCGGTATAGCAGATCGATACTGCCCACCAGGCATTGCTGCTGCTGGCCGAAGCTGAACACGTCAAGCTTGCGGAAATCGAAATGCACCACCTGATTGCGGAAGGCGGCGGTCGGATCGTTTTCCAGATTGACGATAATCGCCAGGTGGCGAATTTCACACGGGCTGTACAAGGCTTTTGGCGTGGGAGCGGCCAGCCGCAGCGGGAAGTGGTGCGACACGTCAGCCACCAGCTCCTGCAGTTTGGCGGTGTCACACAGGTTGCCGCTCTTGATATGCAAACGGGTCTTCGGCGTCAGCAGGCCGTTGAAATAAGCCCAGGCCACCAGCTTGTTCAGGTAGCGGTTATATTCCAGCGGTTGATGGCTGACGATCGCGTCCATGGCCGGTGCCTGGTTGTACAGATACCAGCCGGTGCGGTTGGCACGGCCAACCGGCACATGAATAAAGGTTAAGTCGTCTTCTGACAGGTCCGGCGAGATCTGCGGGTTCACCAGCGTCACCTTGCCGGGCAGCGCTTCAAACGCGGCGTACAGCTTGCGGGTCAGCACGCCGATATCCTGCGGGCTGGCACTGACGCTGAGATTATTACGACGGGCGAAGCGGATCAGGTTGCGATAGCTTTGCATCATCGCATCCAACAGTTCGTTGTGCGCTTCACGCACCCGTTCGATTTTCCAGTTGGCGCGATTATCCAGGATCGCCAAACGCTCTTCGTCCCAGCCCCATTCGCTGACCAACTGGCTGAGGATCTCACGACGCCAGCCAACGCACGCATTGGCGCGCGACAGTTTTTCACAGACTTTCAGGTAGAAACAGCGGCGGACCAGATCGAGGCGGGTGGTATCGTTGATTTCGTTCAGATAATGCGTGACGCGTTCGAGCATCATACAGTAGGAGTCGAGACCGAAGCAGACGATTTCGCCCTGATGCAGGCGCTGCTTGATGTCCATCGCCAACAGCTGGGTATTCGGGTATTCCCAGGAATAGGCTTCCAGCAGCAGGGTCTTCAGCACCGCCTTGTAAGGCGAGTCGATGCTTTTGTACAGCTGCCACAGACTGGCGCCGAAGTATTCTTCCGCCGACAGCGTGCTCAGGCCACCGAGATCCAGCCACTCGTTCGGCGTTAGCGCGCCTTGCGAGTACAACGACAGCACATACTCATCGTAATGCGCTTCTTCTTCGCCCGGCACCATGTTCCACAAAATGCGTTTGCCGGCCAGGCGCACCGCGGTGCGGTAAAATTCGTCCAGCAGCAGGATATGTTGGGTGGAACCGCAGTCTTCACCGCCCAGGCTGCCACTTTCGTTATGGCGGAAGCGGTTTTCATCGATCAGGAAGAAGCTGACTTCCACCCCCATCGACGCCGCCCACTTTTCCAACAGGCTGCATTTCTGCTGCAGGCGGTTACGCTCTTCGTTGTCCAGCCAGGACTGGTGGCACACCCAGATGTCGAGATCCGAGCTGCAACTCTGGCCGATCGACGACGTGCTGCCCATCGAATAAACCCCGGTAATCGGCAGTTCACCGCTGGCCAGCTTGTCAAACGGGCTGCCCCATTTGTCTTCTAAATCGTTGAGGTATTCTTGCTGGGTTTCATCAGGCGTGTAGATACAGACGCCATGGGGAACGTTACCGTTCAGATAACCTGGCATCAGTGGGTGGTGGTGGTGCAGTAAGGTAGGCAGCAGACTGTATACCCGTTGGAACGCGGGCTTCATGGCCGCTAGGGCGCGATCGATTCGTAATTGATTGATCGCATCCAGTCTCTGCTTCAGTGTCTCGATGTAGAGGTACAAGACGTCTCGCCTGATTATCCCGGTATTTAGAAAAAAACCCGTATTCCATAAGCGCCGTTAGTGTTGGAAGAATATTTGGCAACTTATTGCTGGAAACGTGATCAATCTAACACCTTGCTGATTGACCGTAAAGGAGGTAACGCTTCACTATTATTGTAGCGCCACTCCAAACGATTTACCCGCAGTGTTAACTGCCCCAAAACACATCACACGTCCCGTTGATTCCGTTGTCCTTTATTCGCCTGTGGCTTCTTGCACTGACAGTTTTCACACTCAGTGGTAGGATGAACGGCGAATTATAAAAACGGTAACAAGCATGTTAGACAAAATTATTCGAATTGCCACCCGACAAAGTCCGCTCGCTCTCTGGCAGGCACATTATGTGCAGCAGCGTCTGATGGCCAGCCACCCTGGCCTGCAGGTCGAACTGGTGCCAATGGTCACGCGGGGCGACATTATTCTGGATACGCCGCTGGCGAAAGTCGGTGGTAAAGGGCTGTTTGTTAAGGAACTTGAGCTGGCGTTACTGGATGGCCGCGCGGATATCGCCGTCCATTCGATGAAAGACGTACCGGTAGATTTCCCCGTCGGCCTGGGTTTGGTGACCATTTGTGAGCGCGACGATCCACGCGATGCATTTGTATCCAATCGTTTCGCCTCGCTCGATCAACTGCCGCTGGGCAGCGTGGTCGGCACCTCCAGCCTGCGCCGTCAGTGCCAGTTACGTGAGCGTCGTCCGGACCTGATCGTGCGTGACCTGCGCGGCAACGTCGGTACCCGGTTGTCAAAACTGGACAACGGCGACTACGACGCCATTATTCTGGCGGTCGCCGGGCTCAAACGCCTGGGCCTGGAACAACGCATCCGTAGCCCGCTGAGCCCGGAAGAGTGCTTGCCGGCCGTCGGTCAGGGTGCAGTGGGCATTGAGTGCCGCCTTGACGATGAAATCACCCGTGAGCTGTTGGCTCCGCTCAATCACGCCGTAACCGAAACTCGCGTTCGCGCCGAACGGGCAATGAATACCAGACTGGAAGGCGGTTGCCAGGTACCGATCGGCAGCTATGCCGAACTGGATGGTGACAGCCTGTGGCTGCGTGCATTGGTCGGCTCCCCGGACGGCAGCCAGATGGTACGTGGCGAACGTCGCGGCCCGGCCGCGCAGGCGGAACAAATGGGCATTGAGCTGGCAGAAGAGTTGCTGGCACAGGGCGCCCGTGAAATTCTGCAGGATGTTTATCAAGGGAATCCCCCGGCATGACGATCCTGGTAACCCGCCCTTCTCCTTCGGGAGAGCAATTGGTGAGCCGACTGCGTGCACTCGGCCGGGTTGCCTATCATGCCCCGCTGATCGACTTCGCCCCAGGCGGCGATCTGCCTAAACTGCCACAGGCGCTGCAGCAACTTAATGATGGCGATTTGGTGTTTATCCTGTCGCAGCATTCGGTCAGCTACGCCAACTCGGTGATGGGTCGCGTTGGGCTGCCATGGCCTGCCAGGCTGGCCTATTATGCTATCGGTCGCAACACCGCGCTGGCGATGCACCGCATCAGCAGCCTGCCGGTGGAGTACCCGCGTGAGCAGGAAATCAGCGAAACGCTGCTTCTATTACCTGCCTTGCAGAAGCTGGACGGCAAGCAGGCGCTGATCCTGCGCGGCAACGGCGGGCGCGAGCTGCTCGGCAACAGCCTGAGTGAACGTGGTGCCGCCGTCAGCTATTATGAATGTTATCAACGCAGCCCGGTGCACTATGATGGCAGCGAGCAAAGCGCCCACTGGCAGCGTGCCGGTGTTGATACGCTGGTAGTCACCAGCGGTGAAATGTTACAACAGCTCTATACTTTAGTTCCTGATTACTACCGTTCATCGTGGCTGTTGCGTTGCCGCCTGGTAGTGGTGAGTGAACGCCTGGCTACCCTCGCCCAGGAATTGGGCTGGAGCACAATTCGGGTAGCTGATAACGCCGATAATGACGCGCTGATCCGCGCGCTACAATAAACCTGACTATGGGATGTGCCACTATGACGGAACAAAATACCCCCTCCGCCCCGGTTGAAGAGCCAACCCCAGTGGCTGATAGCCCCAAGCCACCCGATGCTGACAAGCGTAAAGGTAAAAATACCGGTCCAGTATTGGGTGCGATCGCCATCGTACTGGTCATTGCCCTGGGCGCCGGCGGCTATTACCACACACATCGACAGGCACAGCAGTTGATCGCCGCCAATCAAAACTTGCAGCAACAGCTGGAAGCGCTGAAGCAGAGCCAACAGCAGGAAAGAAGCGCGCTGGAAGGTCTGTTACAGCAACAGGGTAAAACGCTGGATGCCGCCGACCGCGAGCAAGCGACCCTGACGCGGCAACTGAATGAGCTGCAAGAAAAAGTCGCCATCATCTCCGGCAGCGACGCCAAGACCTGGTTACTGGCGCAGGCCGATTTCCTGGTGAAAATGGCCGGCCGTAAACTGTGGAGCGATCAGGACGTCACCACCGCCGCCGCTCTGCTGAAAAGCGCCGATGCCAGCCTGGCAGACATGAACGATCCAAGCCTGCTCGAGGTTCGCCGGGCGATTACCGAAGACGTCAGCACGCTGTCCACCCTGACCCAGGTAGATTTCGACGGCATCATTCTCAAGACAAATCAGTTATCCAACCAGGTTGATAACCTGCGTCTGGCGGATAACAACAGTGATGAAGCACCGATGGATCAGGACAGCAGCGAGCTATCCAGTTCGATCGGCGAATGGCGGCAAAACCTGACCAAAAGCTGGCACAACTTTATGGCCGACTTTATTACCGTTCGCCGCCGTGATAGCAGTGCCGAACCGCTGCTGGCACCGAATCAGGACATTTACCTGCGTGAAAATATCCGTTCACGCCTGCTGGTCGCCGCTCAGGCGATCCCACGCCACCAGAACGAAGTGTACAAACAGTCGCTGGAAACCATTTCTACCTGGGTCCGCGCCTATTTCGATACTACCGACCCGGCCACGAAAGCTTTCCTGGAAGAGTTGGATACCCTGAGCCAGCAGTCGATCACCATGGACGTGCCGGATCAGTTGAAAAGCCAGCCACTGCTGGAAAAACTGATGCAGACCCGGGTGCGCAATCTGATGACCCAGTCCCCTGCAGCCCACCAGGAGGGATAAGCCATGTTACGCGTGCTATTTCTGTTCCTGGTGCTGATCGCTAGCGTGGTTGTCGGGCCGATGTTGGCCGGCCATCAGGGCTATGTGCTGATCCAGACCGATAACTACAATATTGAAACCAGCGTCACCGGCCTGGTGATCATGGGCATCCTGCTGTTTGTCGTGCTGCTGGTGATCGAATGGATCCTGCGCCGCGTCTTCCACACCGGCGCACGTACCCGTGGCTGGTTCCTGGGCCGCAAACGCAGCCGGGCGCGCAAGCAAACCAAGGCCGCGCTGATCAAACTGGCCGAAGGCGATTACAAGCAGGTCGAAAAACTGCTGACGCGCAATGCCGATCACGCCGAACAGCCGGTGGTGAACTACCTGCTGGCCGCTGAGGCCGCACAACAACGCGGTGACGGCTTCCGCACTAACCAGTACCTGGAACGTGCCGCCGAAGCCGCCGACACCGACCAGTTGCCGGTAGATATCACCCGCGTGCGCATCCAACTGGCGCAGGGCGAAAACCATGCTGCACGGCACGGTGTCGATCGCCTGCTGAACCAGGCACCGCGTCACCCGGAAGTGTTGCGTCTGGCGGAGCTGGCTTACCTGCGCACCGGCGCTTTTGCCTCGTTGCTGGAGATCCTGCCGTCGATGAGCAAGATTAACCTGCATACCGAGGCTGAACTGCAGGCCCTGCAGCAGCAGGCCTATATTGGCCTGATGAATCAGGCCATGGCGGATGAAGGCAGCGACGGTCTGAAACGCTGGTGGAAAGATCAGAGCCGCAAAACGCGCCATGAAGTTCCGCTGCAAATTGCGATGGTGGATCACCTGATCGAATGCAATGACCACGAGCTGGCACAGGAAATCGTGCTCGATAGCCTGAAGCGCCAATACGATGAACGTCTGGTGCTGTTGATCCCGCGTCTGAAGTCCGGCAATCCACAACAGTTGGAGAAAGCGCTGCGCCAGCAGGTGAAACAGCATGGCGCCACACCGCTGCTGAACAGCACGCTGGGTCAGTTGTTGATGAAACACGGTGAGTGGCAACAAGCTGCCGACGCATTCCGGGAAGCGCTGAAACAGCGTCCGGATGCCTACGACTACGCCTGGCTGGCGGAAGTGCTGGATAAGCTGCACCGCTCCGATGAGGCTGCCCAGATGCGTCGTGAAGGCCTGATGTTGACCCTGAAGCAGAACGGCGATTCATAACGGCAGTATCAAGTGATCAAAGCGCGGCATTGGTGCCGCGCTTTTTTTTCGCCTGTCGATTATCTACCGGCAAAAAAAAACACTTGCCGCGGTGGCAAGTGTATAAAAAAGCAATCAGGTCTAGGACAACAGGGGCGGTGCCTCACTCAACGTTTTGCCCGGAGTGTGATGTCGGGTTGCAAGCAACGCTGACATCGTTCTGGTGGGCAATAGGCACCCTAAATCGGCTCTGCGTCATTCCCAGGGTTTATGAAGCCTAAGGCGAACATAAGAGGTGGAATGAGCATCTACAGAATAGATATTGCACTTGGCGTGCCAACTTTGGGTAAAACATGTCTGCATTTGAAAAATTAGAGTTAATCATTTGAATTATAACTAATTTAATCATTATGCTGAGTTCGATATTCCTCATCGAGTGTTGCCCCCCTCGTCCCCAAACACCAACGGATATGTCGCCTTATAACGACGACTTAAGCCAAAGTGATTTTTATAGTGTTAAATCATGATGTTATATGTCTCAACCTGGCGACAATGCGCCATGCCGATGTCGCTGAAAGCCAACATGGCAGCCAGACAGCAGGAAAGTGAGGATTGAGAGTTGAGAGTAAGGTTTACCGAATCGCAGAAAGCGAAAAGCCCGTTCATTGCTGAACGGGCTTTTCTGAAAGTGGTCGGCGAGAGAGGATTACTGCATCTGCGATGCTGCCCTGCGGGCCGTTGCTAAAGCAACGTTGTCTCGCTGCGCTCGGCTCAAACCTCCTTCGGAGGTGCTCATCCTATAAACTACAGATGTAAAAAAACCCGCTTTTAGCGGGTTTTCTTGAATGTGGTCGGCGAGAGAGGATTCGAACCTCCGACCCACTGGTCCCAAACCAGTTGCGCTACCAAGCTGCGCTACTCGCCGATTTCTTGTTGCAGATACTACCGAATCTTATCGCTTATGTCTATGTAAATATTAAATTTATTAGACATTTTGTGTGTGGTGCGAAGAGAGGGACTTGAACCCTCACGTCCGTAAGAACACTAACACCTGAAGCTAGCGCGTCTACCAATTCCGCCACCTTCGCACAGTCACAAAACAGCTTACAATTCTTCACTTCTCTTAGGAAGTGGGGTGGCTAATGGGACTCGAACCCACGACAACTGGAATCACAATCCAGGGCTCTACCAACTGAGCTATAGCCACCATTACTTCTTAACTTCACGCGGTAATACTACCACCGCAGCTCTTGCACACAAACTTAATGGTGCGCCCGACAGGATTCGAACCTGAGACCTCTGCCTCCGGAGGGCAGCGCTCTATCCAGCTGAGCTACGGGCGCATAGCGCCGTTGCGGGAGGGGATACTACGGTTTTAACCCAATCCTGTCTAGTGCTTTTTCGCAGAAATGTTGCGTTTGATTACGCTTTGCACAGTCCCGCACAGGAAAGGGCTCTCCATAGCCCCTTTTCACCGGTTATTGCTGGGTTTCTGTCCGTTTTTCAGCCGGATGATGTTTCTTGTGCATACCGAAAGCAAAGTAGCACAGACTGACTGCCGCTAAGAATATTGCCCCGACCAACAAAGAAATACGCGTATCCGGGTTAATTCCCATGCCGATCAGTACGCAGACCAGGAAAGCGATGGTCAGATAGTTCACATAGGGGAACATAATCGACTTAAAGCTGTGGGTTTTGATCGCTTCCTTATGGGCACGACGGAAATACAGTTGGCTGATCAGCACCACAAACCACGGCACCATGCCCGGCAGCACGCTGGCGCTGTAAACGTAAACGAACACCGCCTGCGGATTGGGGATCAGATAATTCAAGCCGGAACCCACCAGCAGACAGGCAATCGTCACGGCAATACAGTTCACCGGCACGCCGCTGGCCGACAGCCGCGTCAGCGAGGCGGGCAATTGACGGTTCTTGGCCAGCGCGTACAGCATGCGTCCCCCGCTATACATACCGCTGTTGCAGCCAGAGAGCGCTGCAGTCAGCACCACGAAGTTAATGATACCGGCGGCAGCAACGATGCCGATTTTGGCAAAGGTCAGCACAAATGGGCTGCCGGTGGTGCCGATGCCGTTCCATGGGAAGATGGTGACAATGACAAAAATGGCACCGACGTAGAAGATCAGGATACGCCACAGGATGTTGTTGATCGCGCGTTTCAGCGTCACCTGCGGATTCTTGGCCTCACCAGCGGTAATGCCGACCAGCTCAACCCCCTGATAGGACGCCACGACAATACACAGCGCAAACAGGAAGCCCTTCCAGCCGCCGGCAAAGAAACCGCCGTGTTCGGTCAGGTTGGCAAAGCCGATGGGCTGCCCTCCGTTACCAAAGCCAAACAAGATCACCCCCAGCCCCACCAGAATCATCACAATAATGGTGGTCACCTTGATCATGGCAAACCAAAACTCCAGCTCGCCGTACAGGCGCACCGCCGCCACATTAGCCAACGCCACCATCGCCACGGCAATTAGCGCCGGCAGCCACTGCGGGATCTCCGGGAACCAAAACTGCACGTAGACCCCAATGGCGGTAATTTCCGAGATGCCGACGGCAATCCACATAAACCAATAGCCCCAGGCGGTCAGGTAGCCAAAGTACGGACTCATGTATTTATGTGCATAAACGGCAAAGGAGCCCGCGACCGGTTCCAGGAACAGCATCTCGCCCATCGAACGCATAATAAAGAACACGAACAGCCCGGCGATGATATAAGCCAATAACACCGACGGCCCCGCCCACTTCAGCGTGCTGGCCGAGCCCATAAACAGGCCGACACCAATGGTGCCGCCCAGAGCAATCAGCTCGATATGCCGGGCTTCCAGCCCCCGGTGTAGTCCTTGCGGTTTTTCAGTGTGTGGCATAAATCCTCGATAGTATTCTTTTGATTGTGTCTGCATGCCGGCCGTTACCGGTCGTTATTGTTTTAATGAAAAATAGCGTAAATCATCTCCCGCCGCGTTGGCGGGCATCAACTTGTGATGGGGCTATCTTACGGCGAGAAAAACGTCGTTCAGCGCGGCCATATCAGGCGCCAACTGCTGGGGATAATTTCAGGGCGGTATCGTTTCGCATTTTGCCGCTATAAGCAAACCGCGAGTTAAAACTTTATGGAATAAACACAAGGGAGTTTAGCGGCTGAGGTTATAGGATGCGGGAAAATTGGCCACAAAGCAGGTTATTTGAACAACTTGTTGCGCCGGGACAGAATAATCCGCCCCGGCACCTTCATCACATCTTGCCGCGATAATAGTAACTCACGAATTTCAGTAACCGCAGTTGGCGCCCGATACGGCTAGGCTGGCTGAGCAGCCGATAGAGCCACTCCAGGCCGAGGTTCTGCCAAACCTTGGGCGCACGCTTCACATGCCCGGTGAACACGTCGTAGGTCCCGCCTACGCCCATATACAGCGCCTGGGGATGGACCTTGCGACAGTCACGCATCAGGATTTCCTGTTTTGGTGACCCCATGGCAACCGTCACTATAGCTGCACCGCTGGCGCGGATGCGCTCAAACAGCGACTCACGCTGTTCCGGCTTGAAATAACCGTCCTGGCTACCGACCAAATTCACATTCCACTGGCTGCGCAACTTCTGTTCGGTTTCTGCCAGCACCGATGGCTTGCCGCCAATCAGAAACACCGGCGTGCCCTCACGACCGGCGCGTTGCATCAGCGCTTCCCACAGATCGGCCCCCGCTACGCGAGATACATCGGCACCCGGATATTTACGGCGGATTGACCGTACCATGCTGATACCGTCGGCATACTTGTACTCAGCCTCATCCAGCAAGGCATGCAGCTCAGTATCCTGTTCCGCCGTCAGGATTTTTTCGGCGTTCATGGCGACCAGCGTGCCCCGCTTTACGCGACCGCCGTCGAACAGAAAATCCATGCACTGCGCCATATCGCGAAATCCCCACAGGCTGAAACCGCGCAGCTCGTATTTGGGCACCGAGATTTTTGCTTCCATCTTGTTATTACCCTTACAAAAGGCCGTCGGCCTGCACGGATGAAGCAGGCGGTGTCAACGTTCGCGAACGCAGCACCCGCGCCTTAATCAATCCGGCAGTATCAAACAGCCAATACAGCAATTTTGCCATCAGCAAACAAGCGCCGAAAATGAGGCAGAAGAACACCACCCGCGAGACAAACGAATCCACCCCTTCTCGCGCCAATACGATGATGTTGAATACCGCGCCAAAGCAGAAGCCCTGCAATATGGCGGCTTTATAAGGGTTTGACTCGCTTTTGCCCATCTCATACAGCCAGTCAAACCATTTGATGATCATCCCCACCAGCACCGCGCCAACAGGAATGAACAACGCGCCGCCCATCACCACCAGCGAACCAATCAGCGTCGGTGAAATGGCCAGGCCGGAATGGTTATTCAGGACTTCCCAGGTGAAGTAGTTAGCGGTGTTCAGTACCGTGTCCGGTCGGCCCGGCCACAGCCAGGCTGGAATGAACACGTAGAAATCGCGCACTATCGGCGCCAGCCCCTGGAAATCAATCTTGTCGTAGTTTTGTAGCAGCAACGCCAAATTTTCCCACGGTGAGAAGGTGTCACGCGTCAGATAAAGGAAGGTATAAAACGCCTCGGGGCCACTGACGTCCAGGCTATAACGCTTTAACGCCAACCAGAACATGCCGACAATCCCGAACACGCCCGCGGCCACCAACATCCACAGCGAGATCCAGCCACGCACAATGCCGATAAACAGGAACAGTGAGAAGGCAATAATGATATTGGCGCGGGTACCGCCGACAATCACATAGGTGAGGATGCCAAAAGCCACCGTTGCCGCCAGGAAAAAGAACCAGGCTCGCAGATCCTGCTTCAGGAAATACACCACCAGCATCGCCGGAATGAAGAAATAGAAGAACCGCTTGAGCGCTACGCCAGACACGTCACTGGAGAAAATCTGGCTGTAAGAGTTAAGTTTGAACAGCAGGAAGCCGTTTTGCATGAAGAAAATGCCGACGGTAACCATCGCCACCAATGCCAGCAGGATCCAGGTCAGATGGGTTTCCACCCGGTTCATGCTGAATACCGGTTTACGCGGCTGCAGGCTACGCTTTCGCAGCCGGGTTTTATAGCTGACGTAGTAAATCGCATAAAACGCAGTGGCCGAGAGGATGGCGTACAACAAGAACTCTACTGGCACCACCTCAACGTCAAACTGAAACACCAGCAGGCAGGTTAACGGGAATCCGAAGTAAAACGTCAGCAAATACAGCAGCGAAAAGAAGACGTTGAAATTAAAGCGAACGCGCCGAAACTCCTGATAGGTCAACGTCAGAACAAACAACGCGCCGATCAGGTAGACGACAAATAACCCGCCAAATTGCGCCAGCGTCATGAATTATCCCCTGCCGCCAGGGTTAATGCCTGTTGCCAGCCATCAACGTAGTTGGGATTAAAGAAGGCAATCGCCTGTTTATCGACGGACGCCAGTTGGCGCTGCGCTTCACGCACTACCGCCTCATCCAGCGAGTCACCATAGAACAGCACCGGCAAGTGCTGCTCCGCCAGATCCTGCCAGAACGGGTTCTGTCGGCTTAGCACGAACGGCACGCCAAACTGGATCAGCAGACACAGCGTGCCAATCCCCTGCTGACGGTTAAAGATAAAGTAGCCGAGGTCGCACTCGCGCAGGATATTCAGGTAGTCGTCGAACGCCACCTGCTGCGTCAGCAGCTGCAGGTTCCTGGCGCTGAACAGCGCCAGCCCGGCAGTGCGGACCTGTTCAATGTAAGCGTCGTTATTAGCCGGATAGCCCATCGGCAGAATCACGCGCACATCTGGGCCAAACTGCTGATGAATGGCTTTCAGCGCCTCAACGTGGCGGTTGGTACGATCGCCGGAGTTCCCCACCAGAATGGTCATCGGCCCGGCCAAATTTTTCTCTACGCTGACACCGGTTAACGCCGGATCCATCCGCGTCGGAAAATACAGCAGGGAAGCCGGTACGCGGGCATGTCTCTGCTGGTAGTGGATCACATCGCCACGGGTCGCGAATACGTGCCCCACCCGTCCCTGAGCAATACGGCGCAGCAAATAGAACAGGCGGAATTTCCAACTGGTGGCGTTTTCATACAAATCGGCGCCCCAGATATGCCAGCTCACCTGCTGGGCTTTGATTTTACCGCTCAGCAATGCCAGCCACAGCGTCGGGTTAAACTGACCATGCAGGAAGAAACGCGCATTGCGATCGGCCTGGGCACGGGCAATCACCGCCATCGCCAGGCTTTTCTTATCCGGATGATATTCAATGTTCAGTTCAGGGAACGGCCCCAACGCGGCGGCATCTTTGGCGGCCACCATGAAATGGCGTGTCTGATCGGACGGCAGACGCTTCGCCAACACGTCGTTGAAGAAACGCAGCACCGTCTGATTGTGATGCGGGATGTCAGATCCCAATACGTGAATCAGTGAAGTCATACTCGTCTACGATAAAGAATAAATACGCAGCTACAGAGCGTGAAATACACAATGTAGGTTGCCATGTAAGCCTGTGCCGCACCCAGCGCGCCGTGCAAGGGGATTAACCAATGCGAGAACAGCGTCAACAGCAGGAACTGGCTGACTTCGGTCAGGATATAAAAACGCAGCGACGCCTTGGCGATAACCAGGTAGCCAAACACATAAGCACCGACCTTCAGCACATCTCCCACCAGTTGCCAGGCGAACAGATCGCGCATCGCGACGAACTTGTCCGTGAACAACAGCCAGATGGCGAAATCACGTAGCAGCCAGACCGTGAAACTTGCCGCCGCCACCGCAGGCAGCACAAACTTCAGCGAGCGCACAATCTCCTGAGAGATCGCACTTTTTTCTTTTAGTCGCGACAGCGTTGGCAGCAAATAAACGGTAAACGAAGCGGTGATAAACTGCAGGTACGCATCTGAAATGCTGCTGACGCCCTGCCAAATCCCCACCTCATCCCAACCGTAATCACGGGCCAGCAGGTTACGCATCATCACATAGGCTACCGGCAGCGTCACTGAAGTGATCAGCGCCATAATGGTGAACTTGCCAAGATGGCTGGCCAGCGCTTTGTCCCATGCCAGCGCCAGATAACTCAGCGGCAGGGTTTTACGCCGCCACAGCATAAAGCCGGCGGGCAACACCACCAATGCCGGTACCAACGCCAACCCCGCCAGCGCGCCTTCATAGCCACCCAGCTTAAAGCACAGGTAGTAGGCCACTACGCCAATCAGGCTACCGCCAATCACCGCCAGCGCATTACCCATCGCGTCGCGGTAGCCCTTCAGCACCGCCATGAACAGGTTGGCGTAGGCAATACCCATTTGAATAAACGCCACCGCCCGCACCACGCCGACATAATCAGCATGGCCGAACAGCCCGAGACTGATCGGTTCCGCTGCGAACAAAAACACCAGCGCCAGCAGCGTGGAAAAGCCCAGCACGATAGTCGACGCCGTGCCGACGGCCAATTTCAACCGCTGCGGATCCTGATGGTATTCGGCAACGTACTTAGTGATGCCGTTAAAAATCCCGGCACCGGACAGCACGCCCAGCACGGTAATCAACTGGCGGAAGTTACCCGCCTGCCCAACCCCGCTGGGGCCAAACGCCACCGCCAGCAGTTTCACCACCAACAGCCCCACGCCAATCTTGATCAGCGTGGAACCGGCGGTCCAAATCGATGCTTTTGCCAGCGACATATCAGGCGAAGAAGCTGAGAATGGTATTGATCACCGTGCGCTGAGTGATATCAGTCATATTGTAGAACAATGGCAAACGGACCAGACGTGCGCTCTCCTGACTGGTAAAGCGATCTTCACCGGCAAAGCGGCCGAAGCGATCGCCCGCCGGGCAATCATGCAGCGGAATGTAATGGAATACCGTCATGATCTCGGCTTCTTTCATGTAATCGATAAACGCCGTGCGATCTTCAACATCACGCAGTTTGATATAGAACATGTGAGCGTTTTGCACGCAGCCCGCCGGGATGGTCGGCAGCACAATGCGATCCGCCTCGGCTAACGGCAGCAGGCTGTCGTAATACTGTTGCCACAGCGCCAAACGACGTTGGTTGATAGCTTCGGCGGCCTCCAGTTGGCCCCACAGATAAGCGGCCTGCAGATCTGACATCAGATAGCTGGAGCCGATATCACGCCAGGTGTACTTGTCCACCTGACCGCGGAAAAACTGGCTACGGTTGGTGCCTTTCTCACGAATGACTTCCGCCCGGTCAATCAGTGCCGGATCGTTAATCAGCGTGGCGCCACCTTCACCGCCTGCGGTGTAATTTTTGGTCTCATGGAAGCTAAAGCAGCCGATATGGCCGATGGTGCCGAGCGCTTTCCCTTTATAGGTGGACATCACGCCCTGCGCGGCATCTTCCACCACGAACAGCTTGTACTTTTCCGCCAGCGCCATGATGGTGTCCATTTCGCAGGCTACGCCAGCATAATGCACCGGCACAATGGCACGGGTCTTATCGGTGATAGCCGCTTCGATCTTGCTCTCATCGATGTTCATGGTGTCCGGACGCAGATCGACAAACACCACGGTAGCGCCGCGCAGCACAAAAGCATTGGCGGTGGAAACAAAGGTGAAGCTTGGCATGATCACTTCATCGCCCGGCTGAATATCCAACAGGATCGCCGCCATCTCCAGTGAGGCAGTACAGGACGGCGTCAACAGCACCTTCGGGCTGCCAAAGCGCTGTTCCATCCACTGCTGGCAACGACGGGTAAAACCACCGTCACCACACAGCTTGCCACTGCTCATCGCAGCCTGCATATAGTCAAGTTCAGTGCCAACAACCGGTGGTGCGTTAAATGGGATCATGTCTTCCTCTGTATAACCAATACGAGGTGCTTTCAATAGCAGCACCCTGTCGTTGATAGAGCCGTAGTGCGGCGATATTACCGAACTGAGTCGCAACCCGTAGACGCTGCAACGCCCCTTGCCGGCACTCTGCAATGGCTGCCGCCATCAGTCGCGAGCCAATTCCTTTGCCTGCCGCGCCGGGGAACGCCGCCAGCAGACCGATTCGGGCCTCCTGGTTACCCAGTTCACGCAGGCTGACAAAGCCTTCCGGCTGCCCAGTATCGTCGAGTACCAGCAGGCATTGATGGTCAAACGTCCCCAATACCGCCTTTTCGATCCATTCGGCATAAAAGCGGCCGCTATCCTGGGGGTGATACCAGGGGGCACGGAACCGGCTAGCGGTGAACACGCTGGCTGCCGCCGCGCGCAGCATCGGGATATCAGCCGGCACCGCCGGACGAATAGCCTGCGGCGTCACGGTAAGAGGTAATGCACATTCCGTGCCGGTATCCAGCACCAGATCGACTTCACCCTCTACCAATTGGAAACCCAAACGGGCCAAGCCATCCGCCCAGGCAGTTTGATGCGCCGGAATTTTGGCCTGCACCAATGCGTAGGCATCCAGTTCGGCCTCGGTGAGTATCGGAGCCGCCGTAGAGAAGTTGAGTTTGGCGCTGTTAAGGGCGAAAAACTCAGTTTCCCAGGCTAAGGGCTCAATACTGGCGTGGACGCGCATGCAGCAGATCCAGCAGGTACTTGCCATAACCGGTTTTCAGCAACGCCTGGGCAGCGCGCTTAACGCCATCATCGTCTAGCCAGCCGTTGCGCCAGGCAATCTCTTCCAGGCAAGCAATTTTGAAGCCCTGACGTTTTTCCACCGTCTGCACAAAGCTGCTGGCTTCCAGCAGGCTGTCATGAGTACCGGTATCCAGCCAGGCGAAACCGCGCCCCAACAGTTCAACCGTCAGTTCGCCACGCTCCAGATACATCTGGTTAATGCTGGTGATCTCCAGCTCGCCGCGCTCCGAAGGCTTCACCTGCTTGGCGAACTCCACCACCTGGCTGTCGTAGAAATATAGCCCGGTCACCGCCCAATTGGATTTAGGCTCTTTCGGCTTCTCTTCGATCGACAGCGCACGGAAATTATCGTCAAACTCCACGACGCCAAAGCGCTCAGGATCCATCACCTGATAACCAAATACGGTGGCGCCTTGCGTACGGGCAGCAACCGTTTTCAGTTTCGGACTAAACCCTTGACCAAAGTAAATATTATCGCCCAGCACCAGGCAGCTTGGTTCGCCGTTCAGGAACTCTTCGCCGATCAGAAACGCCTGCGCCAGGCCGTCAGGGCTGGGTTGTTCTGCATAGCTGAGATTAATGCCGAACTCTTCGCCGCTGCCCAACAAGCGTCTGAACGAAGGTAAATCTTCCGGGGTTGAAATGATCAATATGTCGCGGATCCCCGCCAGCATCAGTACCGACAGCGGGTAGTAAATCATTGGCTTGTCGTAAATAGGTAACAGCTGCTTGGAGACGCCGCGGGTAATCGGATGTAAACGCGTGCCGGAACCGCCCGCCAGAATAATACCTTTCATACTCACTCCAGACTCACAGGGCCGCTACCCTAGCAGCGACCTCGCTAAATTTAGTCGGACAAACCTAAACGTTCACCCGCGTAGGAACCGTCCTGCACGCGACGCCACCAGGTTTCATTGTTCAGATACCAGGAAACCGTTTTGCGAATGCCGCTTTCAAAGGTTTCCTGCGGACGCCAGCCCAATTCACGGTCAATCTTTCCGGCATCGATCGCGTAGCGCATATCATGGCCCGGGCGATCCTTGACGTAAGTAATCAGGTCGCGGTATTTCTCCACGCCCTGTGGCTTATTAGGTGCCAGCTCTTCCAGCAGATCGCAGATAGTGTGTACCACCTCAATATTCTTGCGCTCGTTGTGGCCGCCGATATTGTAGGTTTCCCCCACCACGCCTTCGGTAACCACCTGGTACAGCGCCCGAGCGTGGTCTTCGACATACAGCCAATCACGCACCTGCGCCCCATCGCCATACACCGGCAATGGCTTACCGGCAACGGCATTGAGGATCACCAGCGGAATAAGCTTCTCCGGGAAATGATACGGGCCGTAGTTATTGGAACAGTTGGTGACCAGGGTCGGCAGGCCGTAGGTACGCAGCCAGGCACGGACCAGGTGATCGCTGGAAGCCTTGGAGGCCGAATACGGGCTGCTTGGCGAGTAAGGCGTGGTTTCGGTGAACAAGTCGTCCGTGCCGTGCAGATCCCCATACACTTCGTCGGTAGAAATATGGTGGAAGCGGAAGCCTTGCTTCTTCTCCGCGTCCAGCGGCTGCCAATAATGGCGGGCCGCCTCCAACATGGTGTAAGTGCCTACCACGTTGGTTTCAATAAATGCCGCCGGGCCGTCGATAGAACGGTCAACATGGCTTTCTGCCGCCAGGTGCATAATCACGTCCGGCTGATACTCGGCAAACACCCGATCCAACGCCGCGCGATCGCAGATATCCACCAGCTCAAACGAGTAACGTGGGTTATCGGCAATCACCGAGAGCGACTCCAGATTGCCCGCGTAGGTGAGTTTGTCGACCACCAGGACGCTGTCCTGAGTGGCTTCGATGATATGCCTCACAACCGCGGAGCCAATAAAACCGGCGCCCCCAGTGACTAAAATACGTTTCAACGCCATACCCCTTTGGTATCCACGACCCAGGATTGCGTAATTTCTTCCGGCTTAATTGCCTTGAACTGCTTATGGTCGACCAGCATCACGATCACATCCGCCTGCTGCAGTGCATCGGCCAGCGCTTTCAGCGTCACATGGCCCGCCAGCGATTTCGGCAGCTGTTCCACGTTTGGCTCAACCACCAGGGTTTCACCCACGTGCCAATCGGCAATCAGATGCACCACTTCCACCGCCGGGCTTTCACGCAGATCGTCGATATTCGGTTTAAAAGCCAAGCCAAAGCAGGCAATTTTCACTTCTGAAGCGCGTTTATCGGTAGCGGCCAGACAGTCGGCCACTGCCGCTTTCACGCGATCAACCACCCACAAAGGTTTCCCGTCATTCACCAGGCGAGCGGTATGGATCAAACGCGCCTGCTGCGGGTTCTGTGACACGATAAACCAAGGATCGACCGCGATGCAGTGGCCGCCAACGCCAGGACCAGGCTGCAGGATATTCACCCGCGGATGACGGTTCGCCAAACGGATCAGTTCCCAGACATTAATGCCCTGATCGGCGCAAATCAACGACAGCTCATTGGCAAAGGCGATATTCACATCGCGGAAGCTGTTTTCGGTCAGTTTGCACATCTCTGCAGTGCGTGAATTGGTGATCACACACTCACCTTCGAGGAAAATCTTGTACAGCGTGCTGGCACGCTCTGAGCATTTTGGCGTCATGCCACCAATCACTCGGTCGTTCTGAATCAGCTCAACCATCACCTGCCCCGGCAGCACGCGCTCCGGGCAGTAAGCAATGTTGATATCCGCGGCTTCACCCACCTGCTGTGGGAAGCTGAGATCGCTACGCGCCTCGGCCAGCCACTGCGCCATCTGCTCGGTGGCGCCCACCGGAGAGGTCGACTCCAGAATGACCAGGTCGCCCTTTTTCAGCACCGGCGCCAGGGATTTGGCCGCCGCTTCAACATAGGCCAGGTCCGGCTCATGGTCGCCTTTAAACGGCGTTGGCACCGCGATCAGGAAAGCATCCGCAGCCAGGGGTTTGGTCACCGCCTGCAGGTAGCCGCCGTCGACCGCGTCTTTCACCACTTTATCCAGATCGGGCTCTACGATATGGATGGCGCCACGGTTAATGGTATCCACCGCATGTTGGTTAACATCTACGCCCACCACTTTTTTCTTGCGGGAGGCAAACGCCGCCGCCGTTGGCAGACCGATATAACCCAGGCCGATAACCGAAATCGTGTTAAAACTCATAGTGTCACCTGATGATTCTTCAAAGCTTCTAGAATACGTTGGCAGGCATGCCCGTCACCGTAAGGGTTATGCGCCCGGCTCATGGCGTGATATTCGTTTTCGTCCGTCAGCAACCGGGTAACCGCATCAACAATTTTGGCTACGTCGGTCCCCACCAGACGCACCGTACCCGAATCTACTGCTTCCGGTCGTTCGGTGGTGTCACGCATCACCAGCACAGGTTTGCCCAATGACGGCGCTTCTTCCTGAATACCACCAGAGTCGGTCAGGATCATATAAGCGTTAGCCATCAGGTAGACAAAGGGCAAGTAATCCTGCGGGTCGATCAGGATGATGTTATCAATCCCTTTCAGAATGCGGTTGACCGGCTCGCTGACGTTGGGATTGAGGTGCACCGGGTACACGACCTGCACCTCTGGATGCGAACGGGCAATCTCTGCCAGCGCGCTGCAAATCCGCTCAAACCCGCCGCCAAAGCTTTCACGACGGTGGCCGGTCACCAGGATCATTTTCTTGTTGGCATCCAGGAACGGGTAGCGTTGTGCCAAGCTGTCATGCAATGCAACATCACCCATCACCCGATCTCGTACCCAGAACAGCGCGTCAATCACCGTGTTACCTGTGACAAAGATATGGTCGTCCGGCAGCAGTTCGCGCAACAGGTTCTGACGCGAGTTTTCCGTCGGGGCAAAATGATACATCGCCAGATGACCGGTCAGTTTGCGGTTAGCCTCTTCCGGCCACGGCGAATAGAGGTCGCCGGTACGCAGACCCGCCTCTACGTGCCCAACCGGGATACGCTGGTAAAACGCCGCCAAACTGGTCGCCAGCGTGGTGGTGGTATCACCGTGAACCAGCACCACGTCCGGTTTGAATTCTTCAAGAACGCCTTTCAGGCCTTCCAGAATACGGCAGGTGATCTCACTCAATCCCTGACCGGGTTTCATGATGTTCAGGTCGTAATCAGGCACTATCTCAAATAACCGCAATACCTGATCCAACATCTCACGATGCTGTGCCGTAACGCAGACTCTTGATTCAAAGGCTTCATCCTGAGCCAGGGCATGTACCAGCGGGGCCATTTTGATGGCTTCAGGTCTGGTGCCGAAAACAGTCAACACTTTCACAGCGAATCTCTTTTGGTCGGTTAACCGCAGGCGTACCTGCGAATTGGGCACTTACGCGCCCATCAGCGAGTTATTATATTATTTTTAATTACGCGGCCGACGCACCAGGGCAACACCTGCGCCAACCAAAGCGCCCATCGCGCCCCACATGATCAACCAGAATATCCGCCGCGGGCTATCACGTTTTACCGGTTCTTCCGGGGTCCGCAAATAGCGGTAAGTCTGAAACTTCTCGTCCAACGTCGGGCCGACGTTCAATGTCGACAGCATCGCACGATTTTGATCGTAATCCAGATCGAAAGTCGGTCCAGAAGCCTGCAATCCTTCCAAACGCGCCTGCAGCATAGGTTTGCCCAGCAGGAACAGGTCAGAGTCTGGCAGTTGTTCTGCCGGGGTATCGGTCTGAGTCCGGCTGATACCCTGCGTCTCGGCAATTTTCAGCGCCTGTTGAATGGTGTTCAACTCACGCTTATACACTGCCGCCGCTACCGCTTCCTGGCGCTTGACCTGCGCTTTCATCGAGGTAGTGCGGGCCGCCCAGGCGCCCTGGATCTCTTCGTTCAGATGCTGGGCAGCGCGGTGGCTGGCAAAGGCTACGTATTGACGCAACAGGCGGTTAGCATCCGCCGCCGTTTCCGCCGTCAGCTTCACGCCGTCGTTCGGCACTTTTTTATCATCGCGCGGGGTAAACTGAATGTTGTTAATCAGTTCATCAAGCAATGCCGCATCGGCAGCGGCATCGCCTTCCTGGCGCTGTTTGTAATAATCGCTCTGCAGCCAGAAATCGCGACGCGTATCGTAGGCTGCCAGCTGCATAATGAATTCATTATAGGCTTCGTCTGCAATGCCCGGTTGCTCGGCGCTGGCGGCTGGCATCGTCCGCACATCCAGATTGCGCAGGAATTGCTGCTGGGAATAATACCCCCCCAACGCGTTCACTGTTGGCCGATCGGTAATCGCCGCCGCACTCCACTCCTGTTTCACCAGGTAGGAAACCATCAGCGCAACTACGGCGAATAACACCGCAATACCGATAATCCATGGCTTACCACGCCACAGGGTGCAGCACAGGCCGCGGATATCGAGTTCGTTATCCACCGCCGGGATATTCTTGTCAGACATTGTTTCTGGATTCATCACTGCCCAAAAGCCTCTGGTTAAGATACTTGCTTATTGCCGTTCGAACGCCGCAGACGGCGCTTGATACGCTTAATGTAACGTGCAACACGCCAGGCGCGCTTAATGCAGTAACCGTATAAAAAGAAGGCAAGCAAGAATAATGCCAACATCACCCATTCAGGGATAAAAGTAAGTCGTTCACCAAGTACGCCGATAGCAGCCAACAACGCTGCCGCCAGAGTAATCAACACGAAAGCCTGCCGCGGCGTAAAGCCCGCGCGCATAATCAGGTGGTGAATGTGTTGGCGATCTGGGGAGAAGGGGCTCATCCCTTTACGTAAACGACGGTACATGATCGCAATCATGTCCATCAGTGGAATAGCGATAATCCACAGTGCGGTCACAGGGTTGATGGAATGAGCTTTACCCTGTGAGCTTTGCAGCAGCAACCAAATGGCAGTGAAGCCAATCAGCGTACTGCCGGCATCCCCCATAAACACTTTATACCTGCGACCGAGAATGCCGAGGTTAAGCAGGATATAAGGAACGATGGCGGCAATCATTGCGAAGCACCAGAAAGCCAGGTCAGAATGGCCGCTCAGGTACAGCAACACGCCCAGCGCGCCGAAAGACACGCACGAGAGCCCGCCCAACAAACCGTCGATGCCATCTACCATGTTAAAGGCATTGATCGCCGCCCAGACGGCAAACAGGGTCACCAGATAGCCAAACGGCCCCAGTTGCATTTCCCAGTCGCCCAGCACATGGCCAAAACTGCGCAGGTAGAGCCCGGCGAAGACCATCATTGCAATGCCGACCAGAGCCTGAACCAGCGCACGAATTTTAACGCTGATATCGAAACGATCGTCAAGAGCACCAACGAACACTAATATCCCCGCACAAGCGAGGTAGAGTTTGCCATGCGCAATCGATTGGTCAGAAATAAAGAAGGCGAAGCACAGCCCAGCGTAAACAGAAATACCCCCGACCAGAGGGATCAGCCCCTGATGGCGTTTGCGGTAATTAGGTTTATCAACCAGACCTATGCGTTTTGCTGCTTTACGGGCAACAAAGAGAAAAGCCAAAGAAAACAGGAAAACAAATAGAATTTCAGTACTCATAGTGAGTAAGTTCACAGTTAACAAGATCTCTGTAGAAGATAAGGCAGCTTAACACGGGCGACAGGTTGCGCCATGGTATCCCGCTACCTTTCAGTCATTTCCTATGACGACAGCCATTCATTCTTATTCCAATGTGCTTGTCTGCTGTTTCGACAGTAACAATGCGCGAACGACGAAGCGCCGACCGCAAATAAGATGAATTCTCAGTAAGTCACGAAAATAACTTACGTTTCCATTTCTGTTACTTATCGTATCTGCCAAAAGCAAAAAACGCCACGACTAGGCGTGGCGTTCTTTGAATTTTTACTCAATTATGAGCGCATCGTCATTATGAGCGCTTCATCATATCGAAGAATTCATCGTTGGTTTTGGTCATGGCCAACTTGTTAATGAGGAATTCCATTGCATCAATCTCGCCCATCGGGTGAATGATTTTACGCAGGATCCACATTTTCTGCAGTTCTTCAGAGGTCGTGAGCAATTCTTCTTTACGGGTACCAGAGCGGTTGTAGTCGATCGCAGGGAATACACGCTTCTCGGCGATTTTACGCGCCAGATGCAATTCCATGTTACCGGTACCTTTAAATTCTTCGTAGATAACCTCGTCCATTTTCGACCCGGTATCAACCAGCGCGGTAGCGATGATGGTCAGGCTGCCGCCTTCCTCAACGTTACGTGCCGCACCGAAGAAACGCTTAGGACGATGCAGGGCGTTAGCATCCACACCACCGGTCAACACTTTACCGGAAGCCGGTACTACGGTGTTGTAGGCACGAGCCAGACGAGTGATGGAGTCAAGCAAGATGATCACATCTTTCTTGTGCTCAACCAGGCGCTTGGCCTTCTCGATCACCATTTCTGCAACCTGAACGTGGCGAGAAGCCGGTTCGTCAAAGGTAGAAGCGATAACTTCACCCTTCACCAGACGCTGCATCTCGGTCACTTCTTCCGGACGCTCGTCGATCAGCAGTACCATCAGCACGCAGTCTGGATGGTTGTAAGCAATGCTCTGCGCAATGTTCTGCAGCAGCATGGTTTTACCGGCTTTCGGCGGAGCGACAATCAGACCACGCTGACCACGGCCAATCGGCGAAGCCAGGTCCAGCACGCGTGCCGTCAGGTCTTCGGTTGAGCCGTTGCCGCGTTCCATCCGCAGACGGGAGTTGGCATGCAGTGGAGTTAAGTTTTCGAACAGGATCTTGCTACGGGCGTTTTCCGGTTTGTCGTAGTTAACTTCGTTAACTTTCAACAGGGCAAAGTAGCGCTCGCCTTCTTTTGGCGGACGAATCTTACCGGAAACGGAGTCACCTGTACGGAGGTTAAAACGGCGGATTTGGCTAGGGGATACGTAGATGTCGTCGGGGCCTGCAAGGTAGGAACTGTCTCCAGAACGGAGGAAACCAAATCCATCCTGCAATATCTCCAACACGCCATCGCCGAAGATATCTTCTCCGCTTTTCGCATGTTGCTTAAGGATAGAGAAGATAATGTCCTGCTTGCGCATGCGGGCAAGGTTTTCCAGCCCCATATTTTCGCCGAGAGTAATCAGCTCAGAAACCGGCGTATTCTTTAATTCGGTAAGATTCATAGTGGTGGGTTCTTAAACTCGGGGTATGTCTCGAACTTATATCGTGAATGGTATGGCAGCGGGATATATCTTTGGTCTTTCTAGTGGTCGCGTTGGCTTCCCTCGCTCACCCCTGCACTTAGCGAACTAAGCTGCGGAGATGCTTTCGGTTGCCGACTGGCCACACCTTGAAATCCATTGGATATTCGTGCCTGTTTACTGGACGTTCGATCACCGGGCGCTGAGCTGTCACGGTAAGAAATGGCTTACAGAGGACGCGCGCATTGACGGTTTAAGATCGAAGGTACCTTAAAATTGATTTTGCAAAACTGTTTGATTGCTAAAACGCAGGTTGAGTTCATTTTTTCTTTCAACGCCAGCGGTTCAACACAGAGTAAAGCTTTAGATTTAGACTCTTTAGATTTACAACTTCGGGCAAGTTCTATATGCAGTATGGTTAAACTTAACACGCTTCTTGGCAGGCGTCTAGCGGTGAATTGAACATCCCCGCCAGACGCCTGTATATCCCCGTTGTCTCTCACGCGGCGGCGTTTTCGGCCGCAGCGTCACATCCAGTGGGCATAGGGCTTCCCGCCCGATTACAGATTCGCGTTAAGGAAATCTTTGAGCTGACCTTTGGACAACGCGCCAACCTTGGTCGCGGCCACTTCACCGTTCTTGAACAGCAACAGCGTAGGGATACCACGGATACCGTACTTCGGTGCGGTGGCCGGGTTCTGGTCGATATTCAGCTTGGTGATGGTCAGTTTGCCTTCGAACTCATCGGCAATCTCATCCAGAATCGGAGCAATCATCTTGCACGGTCCACACCATTCAGCCCAGAAATCGACCAGGATTGGCCCTTCAGCTTTCAGCACGTCGGTGTCGAAGCTACCGTCAGTCAGGTGAATAATTTTATCGCTCATGTTCTACTCCAAAGGATTGTGTCTACCTTGTTGGTGTAGCATTAACCAACCTAAGGTGACTTTATTTCACCGGATACGCTTTCGTAAAGCAATAGTTAGCTGATATTCTACCACACTATGAGCAAAACACACTTGACCGAACAGAAGTTTTCCGACTTCGCCCTGCACCCGTTAGTCATTGAAGCCCTTGAAAAGAAAGGGTTTCAATATTGCACGCCTATCCAGGCGTTAGCATTGCCGCTCACGCTCTCTGGGCGTGACGTTGCAGGTCAGGCGCAAACCGGTACCGGAAAGACGTTGGCATTTTTAGCGTCTACTTTTCACTATTTGCTTTCTCACCCGGCGAAACAGGATCGCAAGATCAACCAGCCGCGCGCCTTGATCATGGCGCCAACGCGTGAACTCGCGGTGCAGATCCACTCCGATGCGGAAGCCCTCTCCCAGTCCACCGGCCTGAAAATGGGTCTGGCGTACGGCGGCGATGGCTACGACAAACAGCTGAAAGTGCTGGAAAGCGGCGTGGATATTCTGGTGGGAACTACCGGCCGTTTAATCGATTACGCCAAACAGAACTATATCGACCTGGGCGCGATCCAGGTTGTGGTGCTGGATGAAGCCGACCGTATGTACGATCTGGGCTTTATCAAAGACATTCGCTGGTTGTTCCGCCGCATGCCTGCGGTCGATCAACGCCTGAACATGCTGTTCTCTGCCACCCTGTCCTACCGCGTACGCGAGCTGGCCTTCGAGCAGATGAACAACGCTGAATATGTTGAAGTGGAACCGGAACAAAAAACCGGCCACCGCATTAAAGAAGAACTGTTCTACCCGTCCAACGAAGAAAAGATGCGCCTGTTGCAGACGTTGATCGAAGAAGAGTGGCCAGACCGCTGCATCATCTTCGCCAACACCAAGCACCGCTGTGAAGACGTTTGGGGCCATTTGGCTGCCGATGGTCACCGCGTAGGCCTGTTGACCGGCGATGTGGCACAGAAAAAACGTCTGCGTATTCTCGATGACTTCACCAAGGGCAACCTCGATATTCTGGTCGCCACCGACGTCGCCGCTCGCGGCCTGCACATCCCGTTGGTGACTCACGTCTTCAACTACGACTTGCCTGACGACTGCGAAGACTACGTTCACCGTATCGGTCGTACCGGTCGTGCCGGCGAAAGCGGTCATTCCATCAGCCTGGCTTGTGAAGAGTACGCACTCAACCTGCCGGCGATCGAAACCTATACCGGTCACAGCATTCCGGTCAGCAAATACAACAGCGATGCGCTAATGAGTGACCTGCCTGCGCCGAAACGCCTGGCACGCCCACGCGGCGGCAACGGCCCACGCCGTAACTCCGCGCCACGTCGTGGCGGTGCGCCACGCAGCAACCGTAAACGTTCAGGCTGATAGATAATGCTCAGTTCCAGCGCACTTTACGCCGCTATCGACCTTGGCTCCAACAGCTTCCACATGTTGGTGGTACGCGAGGTGGCCGGCAGTATTCAGACCCTGGCGCGCATCAAGCGCAAAGTGCGTCTGGCCGCCGGGCTGGATCAGAATAGTCACCTGTCGCATGAGGCCATGCAGCGCGGCTGGCAATGCCTGAAGCTGTTCTCCGAACGCCTGCAGGACATTCCCCGCGCACAGATCCGTGTGGTCGCCACGGCCACGCTGCGTCTGGCGTCCAATGCCGATGAATTCCTGCAGACCGCCGAGCAGATCCTCGGCTGCCCGATCCAGGTGATCAGCGGCGAGGAGGAAGCGCGCCTGATCTACCACGGCGTTGCCCATACCACCGGGGGGCCGGACAAACGTTTAGTGGTCGATATCGGCGGCGGCAGCACCGAGCTGGTCACCGGTACCGGTGCGCAAGCGGCTCAGCTGTACAGCCTGTCGATGGGCTGTGTCACTTGGCTGGAACGGTTCTTCAGCGATCGTAATTTGGGGCAGGAGAATTTCGAGCGGGCCGAACAGGCAGCACGTGAAATGGTGCGCCCCATTGCGCCACAGCTGCGTCAACACGGCTGGCAAATTTGCGTCGGCGCTTCCGGTACCGTCCAGGCGTTGCAGGAAATCATGGTGGCGCAGGGCATGGATGAACGCATCACCCTGTCCAAGCTACGCCAATTGAAACAGCGCGCCATTCAGTGTGGCAAGCTGGAAGAGTTGGAAATTGAAGGGCTGACGCTGGAGCGCGCGCTGGTGTTTCCTAGCGGGCTGTCGATCCTGCTGGCGATTTTCCAGGAGCTGGGCATTGAAAGCATGATGCTGGCCGGCGGCGCACTGCGCGAAGGACTGGTCTATGGCATGCTGCATCTGCCAGTTGAACAGGATATCCGTAGCCGCACCATTCGCAACCTGCAACGCCGTTATCTGTTGGATACCGAGCAGGCCGAACGCGTCAGCCAGTTGGCTGCCAACTTCTCGCAGCAGGTAAGCAATGAATGGCAACTGGATGCACGATGTCGCGAGTTATTGCACAGCGCCTGTCTGATCCACGAAATTGGCCTCAGCGTTGATTTCAAGCAGGCGCCGCAACACGCCGCCTACCTGATTCGCCATCTGGATTTACCCGGTTTCACCCCGGCACAGAAAAAGCTGCTGGCCACCCTGCTGCAAAATCAGAGCAACACTATCGATCTGCCGCTGCTGAGCCAGCAAAACGCCCTGCCGCCGCGTATGGCGCAACGTCTATGCCGACTTTTACGCCTGGCGATCATCTTTGCCAGTCGTCGTCGCGACGACACGCTGCCCGCGGTACGCCTGCGCGCTAACAATGATGACGAGTTGACGGTGATCCTGCCGCCAGGTTGGCTGGAACAGCACCCGCTTCGGGCGGAGGCGCTGGATCAGGAAAGTCATTGGCAAAGCTACGTTCACTGGCCGTTGATACTGGAAGAACAACGTTGATATGACAAGGGCGCTAAGAGCGCCCTTTCTTTTAACCTTCGCCTTTGGCCTTGGCCAACTGGGCACGAATATTGGCCAGGTGACTCTGCCCTTTTTGCATCCGTTCTTGCGGGCTAACCACCTTACGTTCACTTTCCCAAGCCAGATCATCCTGCGGCAGCTCCAGCAAGAAACGGCTCGGCTCCGGCCGCACCAATTCGCCATACTGGCGACGTTCGCGACACAGGGTGAAAATCAGCTCTTTTTGGGCACGGGTGATCCCCACATAGGCCAAACGCCGCTCTTCATCGACGTTATCCTCGTCAATGCTGCTCTGATGCGGCAGTAACCCCTCCTCCATCCCCACCAGGAATACATAGGGAAACTCCAGCCCTTTGGAAGCGTGCAACGTCATCAACTGAACCTGATCCAGCTCTTCATCGCTCTCACCACGTTCCATCATGTCGCGCAGGGTAAAGCGGGTTACCACCTGGGTCAGCGTCATCGGTTCATCCAGTTCGCTGCCCTCCAGCATTTCCGTCATCCAACCGAACAGCGTATTGACGTTTTTCATCCGCATTTCGGCGGCCTTCGGGCTGGGTGAGGTCTCAAACAGCCAACTTTCGTAATCTACTCCGTGGATCAGGTCACGCACCGCGGCTATCGGTTCACGCTCCGCCAGTTGGGCAATGCCATCCAGCCAGTGAGTGAAGCGCTGCAGTGATTCTAACCCGCGACCTGTCAGGTGCTGGCTCAGGCCAAGGTCGAAACTGGCGCGAAACAGGCTTTTATTACGCTGGTTTGCCCATTCACCCAGTTTTTGCAACGTCGCCGGGCCGATCTCACGCTTTGGCGTGTTAACGATACGCAGGAACGCGCTGTCATCATCCTGGTTGGTCAGAACGCGCAGATAGGCCAGCAGATCCTTGATTTCCGGCCGCGAGAAAAATGAGGTGCCGCCAGAGATTTTGTAAGGGATGCGGTTTTGCATCAGCATTTTTTCAAACAGCCGCGACTGATGGTTGCCGCGATAGAGGATCGCATAATCGCCGTAGTTGGTTTTCTTCACGAAGTGATGGGCAATAAGTTCCCCCACTACGCGCTCAGCCTCGTGATCCTCATTATTGGCGGTCACCACCTTCAGCTCTTCGCCGTAGCCCAGCTCGGAAAACAGCCGTTTTTCAAATACGTGCGGGTTATTGGCGATCAAGATATTCGCCGCCTTCAGGATACGCTCGCTGGAACGGTAGTTCTGCTCCAGCTTAATCACCTGCAGTGCCGGAAAGTCTTCCTTCAACAGCACCAGGTTTTGAGGTCGCGCCCCACGCCAGGAGTAAATCGACTGATCATCGTCCCCGACCACGGTAAAGCGCGCACGGTTGCCCACCAACAGTTTCACCAGTTCGTACTGACTGGTGTTGGTATCCTGATATTCATCCACCAACAGGTAGCGGATGCGATTTTGCCAGCGCTCACGCACTTCTTCATTGCGCTGCAGCAGCAAAGTCGGCAACAGGATTAAATCGTCGAAATCCAACACGTTACAGGCACGCATATGCGCGTGATACAGGCCGTAGCAATGCGCAAACAACTTGTCGCGTTCAGAACGCGCCAGCTCCATCGCCCTCTGGGGATCAACCAGGTCATTCTTCCAGTTGGAGATGGTGGAAATCAGCTGCGCCACCAGCGTTTTATCATTCTCCAGCCATTTTTCGGTCAGCTCTTTCAACAGCGCCAACTGATCCTGGTCGTCGAACAGTGAGAAATTGGACTTCATCCCCAGCGCAATATATTCACGTTTGATGATCTCCAGCCCCAGCGTGTGGAAAGTGGAAATCATCAGCCCGCGCGCCTCTTTGCGCCCCATGGTTTGCGCCACACGCTCTTTCATCTCGCGCGCGGCCTTATTGGTAAAGGTCACGGCGGCGATGTGTCGCGCCTGATAACCACAGTTGTGGATCAGGTGAGCGATTTTGTTGGTGATGACGCGCGTCTTGCCGGAACCTGCTCCGGCCAGCACCAGGCAGGGCCCGGTAACGAATTCGACGGCTTGTTGTTGGCTGGGGTTTAATCGCATGGCGCTTTATTGCTCGAATTTATAACGTGGGAAGCGATTGTAGCAGAAAGCGCCGATGAGATTTATACCCGTCGCCTTTCAAGCTGCAGCGTTGTTACCTGCACTCACTCCCCCCAGTTACTTACTAAAGTAAGCGCCTGGGGATGAGCAAGCTGGCCGCCTAGCTGCAACTCGAAATTCATAGGGTAGAATAGGTATGTATAATGCAGACAATTTCTGCATGACTGAACGGATAAACTAATGGCAAAGACGGCGTGCGCCCTGCACATTCTGGTAGATAACGAAAAACTGGCCGACGAACTGCTGGCCAAGCTTAAACGCGGTGTCAGCTTTGACACCCTGGCGCGCAAATACTCAACTTGCCCATCAAAACGCAACGGCGGCTCTCTGGGCGAGTTCAACAAGGGCACCATGGTCGCGGCCTTTGATAAAGCGGTGTTCAGCATTCCGCTGCTGAAGCCCTACGGCCCGGTGAAGACCCAGTTCGGCTACCACATCATCAAGGTACTGTACCGTAGCTGAGGGGGCGAGCGCCCCTCTCTTGTTACTGTGCGCTGGTCTCTGGCGCGGGGGCGGTGTCGGCGGGTTTGACTTCTTCCGATACCACGGCCGGGGCTGGGGACATAATGCCGTTATAGGTTTCCTGTAACTGCTTCATGCTCATCTCCGGCTCCCCTTTCGGCTGCATCAACACCAACGTCGCATCCTGCGAAAGCTGAAGCTTCAGCTCCTGATTCAGCCCCTCCAGCGTCAATCCGCTCAGGAATTCCTGACGCAGTTTTTGATACTGTTCCGGCGCGATATCCACTACGCCGCTTTGTTGCGAGCGCAAGCGCTGGCTCATCAACACATCCGTGTCGGTACGGGCATAGGTGGCGAACAGCTTGCTGAGCTGATCGTTTTTCTGCGCCAGCAGGGCATTAAACTCGTCCTGCGACAACCCATTGTTACGTACGTTAGCCAACTCGCGGGCGATAAAGCCCAGGCTGTTGTTCAGGTTGTTATTAGGCGTGTCGAGATGGATAGCACATTGGGCACGTTGATATTGCACGCGGCAATCGAAGCCCAGATGCAGATTCTTCTGGTCACTCTTTTCCAGCACCTGCTGGAGATGCCAGAATAAAGCCTCGCGGGCCATATCGCCACGCCAGTAGCGGCTCAGATTCTGTGAATCACGGATCGGGTGCCATGGGGCATCCCACATGATCGACAGCGTATCCTGCTTCACCTGTTCGCTGATCAGACTGACCGGCTGTGGTGCCAGTGGCGTCAACGTTGGCATCAGAGCCGGCGTTTCACGCTTGCCTTGCAGCGGCGAAAAGGCCTTGTTGATTTGCTCGCTCAGGCTGCGGCTGTCTACCTTACCCACCACGTACAGCGTCATCGCATCCGGGGTGTACCATTGTTGGTAGAATTTTTTCAGCTGATCGATATTCACCGGGCGCTTCGGTGGCTGGGCCGGATCGTGCGCCAACAGCGTCGAGCCTTTGAGGCGATAACGCCACCAGGCATCTTTCGGGTTCGGCGGGAAGGTGCCGACCGGATCAACGCTGGAATTAACCACCGCATGCACCGTATGTTCGTCAATCGCCAGCTTGCCGGTGGTGTCGGAAAGCCACGCCAGCGCTTCTTTCAGCACATCTGGGCGGTTATTCGGCAGGCTGAGATTATAAATGGTGAAGTCATAAGAGCTGATGGCCGGCGGCAAAGGCCGCTCGCTGTCCACGCTCTGTTGCCACAGTGAACGCAGTTGCGGTGGTGTAAAGCTTTCGCTACGCGCCAACGACAGCCGCGGCAACAGATGGGCAAAGCCAATCTGTTGCGAAGACTCCACTAACGAGCCGGTGTTGACCATCAACCGCAGTTCGACGCGATCGCTCGGTCGTTGCGGCGTGTCTAATATCTGCCATGAAAACCCGTTGGCCAACGCCCCCTGCTGCCAGGCAGGATCGGGTTGTAGTGTTTCAGCCTGCACGCTGCTGTTGGCTGCAGCCAACAGCAGCCCACCTGCTATGAGATGAATTCTGGTGCCCTGCATGTGAACCCCTACTTAATGACTATCCAATTTCTTTATGCAAATGCGGATATTCCATTCACCGGAATATTAGGCTGCGACGAACAGCCTACAAAACGCCCTGAGTTTCACAGTGGGGCGGAAAGCAGAAAGTGTACCATCGAGTTAGACCGCGCGCCTTTGCGGATGTCACTCATTAGTGTGAAAAATAATGGATAACCGAGTTTTTAATGCAAGAAATCATTACGCGGGGGGATAAAACATCACCGGCTGCGGCTGCAACCGGTGATTTGAGGATAAAATCAGGCTGAAGGCAGCGTTTTATCGGCTCCTGAGCCGTGCTTGTTGGACAGGGTGTCATGCAGTTGTTTTTCATCCAACTGTTTACACCATTTTGCCACCACCACCGTAGCCACCCCGTTACCGACCAGATTGGTCAGGGCACGGGCTTCCGACATAAAGCGGTCAATCCCCAGGATCAGCGCCAGACCGGCCAGCGGCAGATGGCCCACGGCGGAAATGGTCGCCGCCAGCACGATAAAGCCACTGCCGGTCACCCCTGCCGCCCCTTTAGAGGACAGCAACAGCACCACCAGCAGAGTCACCTGATGGATAACATCCATATGGGTGTTGGTTGCCTGCGCGATAAATACCGCCGCCATGGTCAGGTAGATGGAGGTGCCATCGAGGTTAAAGGAATAGCCGGTCGGAATAACCAACCCCACCACCGATTTTTTGCAGCCCAATTTTTCCATCTTGTCGAGCATGCGTGGCAGCACCGACTCGGAAGAAGACGTCCCGAGTACGATCAACAACTCTTCTTTTATATAGCGGACAAACTTGAAAATGCTGAAGCCGTTGGCACGGGCAATCGAACCTAACACCACCACCACGAACAGCACACAGGTGAGATAGAAACAGGCAATCAGTTGGCCGAGTTGCAGCAACGAGCCCACACCGTACTTACCTATGGTAAACGCCATCGCCCCGAATGCCCCCAACGGCGCCAGGCGCATAATCATATTGATGATGCCGAAGATCACGCGGGAGAAGCTTTCGATCACATTAAAGATCAGTTGGCCCTTGTCACCCAGACGATGCAGGGCAAAACCAAACAATACGGCAAACAGCAGCACCTGCAGAATATTGCCGCTGGCGAAAGCGCCGATGACGCTGCCGGGAATGATGTCCAGCAAGAACGGAATGATACCTTGCTGCTGGGCCTGCTCGGCGTAGACCGCGACCGCTTTGGCATCCAGCGTACCCGGGTCGATGTTCATTCCAGCCCCTGGCTGTACCACGTTGACGATCAGCAACCCAATCAGCAGCGCAATGGTGCTGACAATTTCAAAATAGAGCAGTGCAATTGCACCGGTACGGCCTACGGCCTTCATGCTCTCCATACCCGCGATGCCCGTCACCACGGTACAGAAGATCACCGGAGCGATGATCATTTTAATCAGCTTAACGAATCCATCGCCCAGAGGTTTCATCTGCGCGCCAATGTCAGGGTAGAAATGGCCAAGCAGGACGCCCAGCGTAATCGCTGTCAGCACCTGAAAATAGAGGCTCTTAAAGATAGTGAGTTTCATATGAACATCCTTTGGGGGGGAAGACACGCACCAGGCGGTAGTCTAGTTATCTCGCCTGTTCATCGCTTGCGCGGAAAATAACACCCACCTAACAACATGGAAATAATTTGTTGCACCAATAGATACATGTTGATACGAATTTAAGAGCTGAAGCGCGCCAGCCCGGATGTAAGGCTGTGAATTGCGTAACCCTTTGTTTGCACTAACGCAAAAGAGGTAGGCAGCCACTGGCGGTTTTCGGACAGGATAAACGGGCGGCGCGGGTGCCGCCCATGGCAAAAGGCAAGAAGGAACCTCAGGCTGGAGGCTGGCAGAACTCGGCTTCAAACTCACTGCGCGGTAAAGGACGCGCAAACAGGAACCCCTGGCCGCTATGAATACCGTGCTGCAGCAGCCAGTCACGCTGCTCGGCATTTTCGACGCCTTCGGCCATCACCGGCAACGCCAATACCTCGGAAATCGAACTGACGATGCGCACCATGGCGTCGTCCGTCGGCAGGCCCTGAATAAAGCTCTTGTCGATTTTAATCAAGTCGATTGGCAAACATTTCAATCGGTTAAGGTAATTAAGGCTGGAATATCCCATGCCAAAGTCATCCAGTGCGATAGAAAGCCCCAAATCGTGCAACTCCCGCAACAGCGCCAGCGCACGATCGAGATCGTCAATACGCACCGTTTCGGTAATTTCCAGCAGCAGCTTGCGCGGGTCAATCTGATGCTGCGCCAACAGGCTCTTCAGGTGCGGGACAAAATCCTCGTGCTTCATCTGGATCGGGGACACGTTGACCGCCAGCGGCAGCGTAATGCCACGGGTCTGCCAATCCGCCAGGATCAGACAAGCCTCTTCCAGTACCCAGTTGCCGAGCGGCACGATCACGCCGAGTTCTTCGGCTAACGGAATAACGTCTGCCGGCAGGATAAAGCTGCCGTCATATTGTTGCCAGCGCAGCAATGCCTCGGCGCCGATCACCGCGTTGGACTGCATATCGACCTGCGGCTGTAAAAACAGGGTAAAACGGCGCTGCTCGATGGCATGCAGGATTTCACTTTCCTGCGTCAGTCGCTTCTGAGTGCGTTCCGTCAGGCTTGGCTCGAAGAACAACACCTGATTTTTGCCTTCGCGATGTGCCGTCATCATCGCCGAGGTGGCACTGCGCAACAGCTGTTCCGCGCTCTCCCCCGAATTAAGATAATGGGCGATACCGATGCTGGCGCTTGGCCGCAACGGCATTTCCTGCAGGCTCAACGGCGCATTAATCTGCGCCATGATGCGGCGCGCCAGTTGCATGGCATGGAACGGACGCTCAACGCCTTTAGCCAGAATGGCAAACTCGGTTTTGCTCAGCTGCGCCAGCACGCCGTTTTCATCTATGCATTCACGCAGCTTCTTCGCCAGCGTCAACAACAGCGCTTCACGCATTGCCGGATTGAGTACGCCGGAGGCCTCGTGCAGCGTTTCAATGCCAATAACCAGCAAATTAAAACGCTCGGGCCGCAGGCTGGAAGCGATATGCTGCTCCAGCAGGGCGGTAAACAGCGCCTGATTGGGCAGCTCGGTGACCGGATGATGGGTGCTCATGCGGCTCATCTCGGCATAGGCTTTGGCCAGCCGCTGTTGATTGCGGTTGTAGTTGCGCACCAGCAGCCCGAGCTCATCGTCCTGGTGCAATACCGGCAACATCAGTTGATGATAAGGCGCTTCTTCCTGCGAAATATTATCCAGCTCTTTAGCCATCGCGCGCAGCGGGTGCACCATCAACCGATTCATACACCAGCTAATGGAGACCGACAGGATCAGCGCCAACAGCAAATAGGTCGATAACATGGTCGACAGCATGCTGAGAATGAATTGATACATGCGGAATGAATCGGCCTGCAGCACCAGATAAGCCAGTGGCTGCGGGTTGGCCGGCACGCGCTCCAGCGAATAGAGCGGAACGGAAATCTGGATCGGCAGCTCGAACAGGCGAGCGATCAGCGTCGGTATCGGACGTTCCGGTGGGAAGTTGGCGTGCAACGCCTGGAATTCGTTCGGCAGCACGATATCCGCCCGGCTCAGGATGCCCACCGGCAACAGGGTATTCAGCACCCGTTTGGTTTCCGGCACGTCCATGCGCAACACCGCTTCCGCCAGCGGCTGACGGACGGAATGAGCAATGTTTTCCAGTTGCTGGGCATAGTCATCCCTGCGCTGTTGCACAAAATGGAATAACTGGATCACGATAAAGATACAGATCGTCACCAGCGCTACGCCGGATACCGTTGCCATCTGTTTAATCGTTAATGAACGCCTGACCCGCAAACCTGCTCTCCGCTACTTCGGGCTGAAATAAAAAAGGGATGAATAATACCCATCCCTCGGACCGGCCTGAGTATACTCGATCGTTGACTGTTTTTATCTGGCCATACCCAGGACAAAACCAAGAAAACCGCGGGTTTCAGTCTTTTCCTAATGGGAATAAACACAGGGTAGCAAAACTACCGGGTGTCTAACGGCCTGCAAAGCCGATTATTAGGGAGAGCGTGCTGAAGGGGTCGTAGCAACTTTAGTTGCCGGAGCGCCCCTCGGTGCGCGAGGCCCGGGTATCTCAGGATGCATACCAAACTCACACAGGGTAGCAAAACTACCCTGTGTCCGACACTCTGAATCTACCTGAGAATCTACCTGAGTTGAGTTACTTGAAATCGGCGTACGGCGTCAGCGGCTGCGGCGGTAAATCCAAATCACCTTGCCAACCGGCCATCGAATAGCGCAGATAAATCAATGCGTGGCTTGGCGTATAGTCTTTCGCCTGCTGAATATCGAGACCGGCACCGAGGGTCCAGTGCGAACTGAGACGGCGCTCAACAATGGCCCGCAGGGTATAACCGACACCGGAAGAAGAACTGCCGTCCTCAACCGCAAACTTGTCCGGCAGCGAGTCCGGGATCAGCCCCTGCAGTGGATAGCGTTGCTGACTGTTGGTTTTCGAATGGGACAACGACACCGACCCACCCAACTCCCATGACCAATTCTCGGTACGCTGGCGATAATTGACCGGCACCGCCAGCGACATATATTGCTGCGGACTGTAGTAGCCCCCCTGGCCAAGAGAGTAACCGCTCAAATCCTTCTGATAATGCCACAGCATGGTGTTCAGCCCGACGGTGACGCGGCGGTTATCTTCATTGATCAGCTTGTAGTAATAACCTGCCATGAATCGCTCGCGCTGGTTATCCTCAACGTTCTTACCGGTCAACTGATGCGCACTGAGATCGGCCCAGACGCCGTGTGCCTCGCCGCGATCGTAGCTGCCGCTCAGACTGACCCCGGTGGCGCGAACGCCGCCCCAGGTGGTACCGGTATTCGGGTCTTTGGTACCGCCAAACGCCAGTAATGAGCTGGAAACCGGTCGGCGCGAAGCCGCCAGCGTCCAGCCAATGTGGTTCCAGTCATTGCTGTAGGCCAGCCCACCGACCCAGTCGACCACTTCGAAACCCATCGGAGTAGTGCCGATATCCCCCGACCAGCGATCGTTCTGCCAACCTACCGCCACACTGGTACCGGTGGTTTTCTGATGCTCGTCCCCGCTACAGCCCTGAGTATTACAGGTGCCGAAGGTCTCGTAATATTTGCCGCTGCTGTCGGTGGAGAAACTGCCGGCATCCAACTGCACGGTATCGGAACGGAAAAACGCCCGCCCGTCGTACAACGGCATATCCACCTGCAGCATGGTGTCATGCGCTTTGTAATCGGAGATGCCGCCGGTGCCGCTCGAGCCCCAGTAATCGTGATCGAGCGTGACATTAACATCCTGCTGACGGTACAAATCCGCCGCGTCCGAGCGGATACCACGCTTGAGCCAGTCGTCGCCTGGGTTATTGCGCGTCAAATAGGTGTAGCTGTCGTTATCCTGCGGCACGCTCGGTGCAATGCCGCTGGCCACCATCGCCTGTTTATAATCCTGTTGCGCCAGCGCCGGTTGTAATTGGTCACGTTCCAGTCTTGCCGCATCGCGGTAAATCAGCGCCTTCGACTGGCTTGCCGGCTCAGGCTGGGCCGCCGTTTTCAGCCGGGTAAAGATATCGGTGGCTTTCTGCGGTTCGCCGACGGCGTACCAGGCGTTTGCTTCCCGCCGCTCACTGTTGCCTGAAGGCGTCGGCTCCGGCGCTTTGGTTTGCAAGCCCTGGCGAGCCTCGCTCAGCCTGCCCTGAGCCACATAGGCCTCAATTTCCCCCAGCCGCGCATCCGGGTTATTCGGCTCACGCGTCCGTACCCGCTGATAGTCCGCCAGTGCGGCGTCATAGTCACCCCGCGCCAGCGCCCAGTCGGCCAACTGGAGATCGATGCGGGTATCCGCCGGCTGTTGGCGCAGATAAGCCACCGCGCCCGGCTCGTCACCTGCGGTGCGTAGCTGCTCAGCATGCTCCAGCGTCGCCTGCATTTTCAGTCGCTGTGCCAGTTCGCGCATATTGTCGTTCCACTGCGCGGCGGGCAAAGAATTCAACTCCGCCAGTGCCTGCCGGTCGCGATCGCTGCCGGAGAGGTACAGCGCATAGGCATAGGTCAGTTGCGGATTGCCGCGCTGTTTTTGCGCCAGTCGCTTGAACAGGGCATCCGCCTGTTGTGGCTGCCCGGCCTGACGCAGCGTTTGCGCATAATGGTAAGTCAGCCAGACGTCATCGGGGTCCATCTGCTGGGCACGTCGGTACTTCTCCGCCGCCTGATGCCACTGTTGCTGCTGAACCAACTGGTCGGCCTGCTGTTTCAGCATATCGAGTTGCAGACCTTCGAGCGTGCTGCGCAGTTTATTTTGCTGACTGCGCGGCAGGCTGTTGAGATAGGCCAGCGCCTTCTCCGGCGACTGACGCTGATAGATATTCACCAGGCCGCGTACCGCACTGCCGCTGCCCGGATCCAGCCGTAACGCCTGCTGATAAAAACGCTCGGCGGCGGCGTCATCTTTACGCGCGACCGCAACGTCGCCCAGGCCGATCACGGCACTGCTGTCCGTGCTGTCGAACTGCCGCGCCTGTTGGTATTTTTGCTGCGCCAACGCCAGATTGCCGGCTTTCAACGCCTTGTCACCCTCGTCAACCGCCAGCCAGTAACTGTTACTCTTAATCAGACTCTGCCATTTACTGCTGCCGTAGCCGCTTTTATCGGCCTGCAATGCCTGGCGGAACAGGCTCAGCGCCTGCGGGCGATTGCCTGCGCGGGAATAGGCCTGCCCGAGCGCGCCCAGCACTTCGGCATCATTGGGGGACGCCGCCAGCGCTTTCTTCAGTTCAGGGATCGCAGCACGGCTGCCACCTTTATCGACCTGTGCCAACCCACGCACCCGCGCCAGATAGACCGGGTCCGATAACAGCGCCTGCTGCCGGGCCAGTTCTTGTCGGGCGCTGACCGCCTGATCGCCGGTATCAAATACCCCGAGGAAACGGTTGAGCGCCGCCACGCTTTGCGGGCTGACCGGCATGGCTTTCACTTTCTCCAGCCACAAATCGGCCGCATCTCCGCGCCCGGCTGGATCGGCCGCCACTTTCTGCAGCAAATCATAGGCCTGAGCGTCACGATCCTGACTAAACAACATCCGCGCCAGCGACATACGCAGCGGTACGTTGCCGGAATATTGTTGATCCAATGTCTGTAGCTGCTTTAGCGCCGCCGCTTCCTGCCCCGGCAGCCGTGCCACCAGCCGCCAGTATTCCACTGCCAGTTCAAGCGTCGGCGGATCCCCATGGAACAGGGAGTCATACTGTGCCTTCGCCTCCGGCAAACGACCAGCGGTCGCCATCAGCCGCGCCTGCTGCAGCTTTTGCCGGGTTTCCGGCTGGGTCAGCAACATGTTCATTTCCGCCTGGCGATAGGCACTGGACTGCGGCGCAATCTTTTTCAGCTTATCCAACTGCTGCTGTGCCAACGCCTGATTCCCCTGCCGCAAGGCCAGCCGCATGCGCGCCGAAATCACATCCGGGTTGTTCGGATCCATCAGTTCAAGCCGGTAGAGCGATTGGCGAACCAGTTCATCCTTATTACTGGCCTCACCGACGCGCACCTGCTCCAACAGCCATTGCTCCGGCGCGACGGTTTCTGCCCCCTGCGCCTGCGGCAACATTGCCAGACTTAAAGGCAGCAGGCCCAGCCAGTTTATTCGGAAGTTACGCATTGGCCGCCCCAGGCGGGTTGAAGTTCACCCTGCCGATTAAAACGATAACGTTGTTGATCCCATCCCTGGCCGAACAGCGCCAGCGAGGCGCTGAAATAGGCATCGTCGCCCGGCGGGTTTTGCTTAATCCGTTGGCGCTGTACCTGCAACGCCTCGGGTTGATTCGCCAGCATCGGCAGCATCGCGGCGGAGAAGCCCACCGGGCCGTCACCCGTGGTTTTACCGTTGGCGGTATCGGTTTTCTCCGGCGGTACACCTTGTTGAACGGTGAACTGGGCCATCGGCTGTAACTGCTTGAGCAGCGCCGCCTTGTGTTGATCCTCGTCCGCCAGCATGCCGGCCCATAAATAAACCCGGATAGCGTCATAACTGCCGATATTCGGCTTGACGGTGTCCGGCTGCCAACCCTTGCCAACCTGCCACACCACCCAGTCCGGCGAGAAGCCGTGGGGGGCCGTTTCCAGCCACAACCGCTGATTGGTTTGCTGCATCGCCCGCCATGGGCCGTTCAACGCGGCAAAACGTGCCAACAGTTGCGGCGGCAGGTAACTTGGGTTGAGCCGCCAGCGATCTTCCGCCACGAACCCTACCTTGCCCGGTAACAGCATCAGCCCCAGACCGGGAATATCCGCCACTTCTTCACGGGCAATACGCTGCAACAGCAGGGTGCCGAGGGTTTGATAGCGACGGCTTTTCCACAGGCGACCGGCCTCCAGCAGGTTATAGGCAATCCACAGATCGGCATCGGAAGCCGAATTGCTGTCCAGCACCGTCCACTGCTTTTTATCGTCTTCACCCCATAACCAGGCGGGCAAATGGGCGCTGAGATCGCCCGCTGCCAAATTGTTTTCCGTCCACGCCAACAGAAGGTCGAAAGCCGGTCGATCGTTTGCCACCAGCGCAAAGAACAGGCCATAACTCTGGCCTTCCGAGGTGGTGATACGGTTCGGGCTACTCGGGTCAATCACCCGTCCCTGCTCGCTGATGTAAAACTGTTTGTACTGTTGCCAGGCCGGCCACTCGCAGGCCGCCGCCGCGCTGAAGGCGCACAGCAGCAGCATGCCGAATGTCAGACCTTTCAGCGTCGCAGGCATGGCAATCAGTCCCGATCTTCAGGCGACAAACGACGACGGCTGAAGGCCTTCAGACCACGCCACAGCATCAGTGCCAGGATCACCACCACCGCTACCGCGATCACCGCCAGTAATACCGGATGGGTCGACAGTGCGTGCCAGATGCGTTCCCACCACGGCAGGTGACCGACATAATAAACATCGCCCACTCGCAGGCTGTTCACCCCCGACTCCCGGATCACCGCCACCGAACCAAACACCGCCGCACGCTTGCCGCTGTCCAGCAGCGCGTCGTTCAGCAGATCGTAGCCGCGCGGGCTGTCGGCCAGTAGCGCTACAATGCTGCGCTGGCTGTTAAACGGTGACTGCACGCCAACAATCGCCGACATGGCACCTTCTGAACTGATGGTGGTTTTGCTGTCCGCTTTGGTGTCTTCCGCCAGTACGTCCATGGTCGGCAGCGGTAACTGCCGTGTCGGCTGCTTCACCCAACTTTGGGTTGCGTCCACCAGCAGGTTGATTTTTTTGTCGTCCCGCAGTTCCGGCGGAATAGTGCCGATCATCAGAATATCGGCGTCGCGTTCTTTGGCCTGTGACCAGTCATCACTCACCGTCACCGCCAGCGCCGGGTAACCGGTCTGGGCGCCGATAATGCCCATCGCGTTCAGCAATGCGCTGACCTGCGGTGGCTGTGGCTGTTTGTTCACCAGCACCAGGGTCTGCGACAAATCGGCCAGGCGACTGAAAGGGAAACCGGCGTTGGCGAAGGCACGCAGATCCGGCATTGCCATAAAGTGGCGGTAACCGGAGAAATCTATGGTTGATGCACCGTCGATCACCGCATGGTTGGCAGTAAAGGAGTAGGTTTCACAGCGCCCTTCGGCACCGCTGGCCAGCAGCGTGGTGTAGTCAAAGTCGAAACGCAGTTGGTTGGTGGCCCCCAACCGCAGCGCCGGAATATTGACGCTTTTGTCCGAATCGATCAGCCCCTGGGTCAGCGGCAAACGCAACAGTTGAGCGCCCTGTTCATGCTCCGGTACCAGCGAGTAAGCCTGCACAAACTGGTTGTTCAGGCTGACGCTCAGGCGCGAACCGTCCTGAATACGCGGCGCGGTGTAGCGGTATTTCAGATGCATATCAATGCCGGTACTGCGGATCAGGAACAGGTCCGGCGGCAGGTTCATGGTCAGCGAGATCGGGCCAGGCTCGATGCCGCTGGTCTGCAGTTGTTCAGCGTATTGTTGCAGCTCGGCAAAGGTCATCGGCCGGTCGGTTCGCACCCAGTTAGGCGCGTCGTACGGCTGGCGCGGTGCCAGTTGTTCCACTTTGTCGACCGTGACGTTCTGACCGCGGAACAGGATGTTGCCCTGCGCAATCCCTTTCACCGCGGTGATCAAATCGTTGTCATCGCGTCCCTGTACCAACAGCAGTTTGATGTACGGGTTATCCGGATGGCTGATCATCTCCACCGTCGGGCCATCGACCGGCGGGTAATCACGCAGGAAGTCCGGGCGCTGCTTATTGGTGGCGAAGACGATGGCATGCTGTTTAGGCAGTTGGTTATACAACGCCGGGAACGACTGGCCACGCCACTGGGCTTTGCTGCCGAACCACGAGGCCAGAATGCCTGCAGCGCGCTGTTGGGTGATATCCGGCTGGCCGGCAAACACCATCGGTAAGGTCAGCGGCCGATTGTCGCGGCTGTCAAAGAACGGCTCCGGGAAATGCGACAGTTCGTTCTTCACCGGCAGGGTTTGGTAGCGCAAATTCAACGAGCTGGATTTGCTGACTTCGAGCCACAGCGTGGTGCTGGCCGGGTTTTCACAAATGTTCTGGTAATGACCGACAAACACCAGTCGCACACGGTTAAAATCGGTGATATAGCGGGGATCGATCGCCATCTGGAGGCGATTGGGCTTGCCGAGCTGCTCTTTGGTCAGGGCAGTCACGCCCATCAGCTCGTCATTGAGATACACCTTGACCTGTGATTCCACCGGGATCAGTGACGGTGACGGAGTGAACTCCAGATCCAGCATCGCCTGCGACACCACTTCATCGCTGCGCACACCAAACTCGACCTGACCATCCGGCCGGGTGCCACGCAGGGTAAAGGTCCCCGGCGGCGGCGCAATCTTGGCAAACGGCAATTGCACGTCACGCACCGGGGCATTGGGATCCTGCGGTGCGACCGATCCCATCGGCGTGGTGACCGGCCCATCGGCAGGCACCGTCACCGGCGGTTGTGCGGCAACGGTCGGCGCGGTGGCTGTTTCAGCCTGAGACAGGGTGCTGATGCCTAAGGCCAGGGCGGTAAACCAGGTTATTTTTCTCGTCATCGTATCATCATCAATGTTAGAGCCTGGGGGCCAGGCGAGTAAGCGGGCGGTTTGCCTATACCACTGTCTCTTTTTGGCTGAAGGCCGGAGTCCTGCCGACGCCATGCGGGATAAATGACACTATCCATCCAATGAACCTCGTGGTTCCGACCAGCAGGCGGCGCACCATAGGCGGTGCGTAATCCGCCATACGTATATAACCCCGGAAGCCCAGCGCCAGAACGTCTCGCAGGCTTTCGATCGGTTTATCTTCAGGGAACCCGTCCTGCCACAACGCCCAGGTATCGGCGCGGGCAAAGGTGCACTGAATAAAATCAATATGCTCACGGGTGCTGAGGCCGACCAGGCGGATCCCCACCTTGCTGCCAAAGGCCCGCGTCACCACGCACGGGAAGCTGTATTCCTGCTGACCGCGTTTGAGCAACAGCGACACCTTGTCACCGTCTTTCAGCGCATCCGCTACGCGCATCTCAATCCCTACCCCACCGTCGGAGTAATCACGCAACGTGCAGGGGAACAGATGCCCGTCGGCGCGAGCGATCGCCGCTGGCATGGCAATCTCCACGCGATGCGCCTGGCGAACCTGCTTGGCCTCTACCGCCACCGCCACCGCGCCACCGAGGATGGTCATGTTGTACAGCACCCACACCAGGCTGATGACGACCGTCATGACTTCATCCGCCGGGCCGTAGCCCAGCCGCCAGACGCCGAAGACCAATCCGGCCAGATTCAAGATCACCAGGAACATATAGGGCCGGGTAATCACCCAGTCGACATGCTCCTCTTCCACCAAGCCGCCTTTGGCAGTCACGTTGAATTTGCCTTTGTGCGGATTGAACAACGCCACCGTGGTCGGCCGGGCGATGTACCAGGCCAGCACCGTCTCGTAGATCTCGCTCCAGAAAGAGTGGCGGTATTTACCCTGAATGCGTGAGTTGGTCAGGCTGGCGTGGATCATATGCGGCAGCACATACAGCGCGATCGCCAGTGCCGGAGCAAAGATGATATAGGCGTGCAGCAGCAGGAAGGCCAACGGCGCGGTGAGGAAGATCAGCCGCGGAATACCGGACAGGAAATGCAGCATGGCGTTGGCGTAACACAGCCGCTGCGCCAGCTTCAACCCCTTGCCGAACAGCGGGTTATCCAGCCGGAAGATCTGCACCATGCCGCGTGCCCAGCGAATACGCTGGCCAATGTGCGCCGACAGGCTTTCGGTCGCCAGCCCCGCGGCCTGTGGGATACGAATATAGGCCGAGGTGTGGCCGCGACGGTGTAAACGCAGTGAGGTATGGGCATCTTCGGTGACGGTTTCCACCGCAATACCGCCGATTTCATCCAGCGCGCTGCGGCGCAGAATGGCGCAGGAGCCGCAGAAAAAGGTCGCATCCCACATGTCGTTGCCGTCCTGCACCAACCCATAGAACAGCGTGCCTTCGTTCGGTGTCTGACGAAAACGCCCGAGGTTACGTTCAAACGGATCCGGCGAGAAGAAGTGATGCGGCGTCTGCAGCATCGCCAGCTTTTTGTCTTTGAAGAACCAGCCCATGGTCAGTTGCAGGAAGGAACGCGTCGGCACGTGGTCGCAGTCGAAAATCGCCACAAACTCGCCGGTCGCCTGTTTCAGCGCGTTATTGATGTTACCGGCCTTGGCGTGCTCATGGGTTGGCCTGGCGATATATTTCACCCCCACCTCTTCGGCGAACGCCTTGAATTCCGGTCGGTTGCCGTCGTCGAGGATGTAAATGGTCACCTTCTCTTTCGGCCAGTCGATACCCAACGCGGCGTAGATGGTGGGTTTCACCACCCCGAGGTCTTCATTGTAGGTGGGCACCAGCAGATCAATGGTTGGCCAGGTCGCGCTGTCGGCAGGCATCGGTACCGGTTGGCGGTTAAGCGGCCAGACGGTCTGGAAATAGCCCAGCACCAGCACCACCCAGGCATAGGTTTCCGCCACCAGCAGCAGCAGGCCGCAGGTCAGGCTGAGCGGGTCGTCCCAGTTCAGCGTGGCGGTATAGCGCCACCATAAATAGCGGCAGGAGACGGTCAGCGACAGCACGATCAACATCAGCGCCGGCAGACGGCCCGGCACCCGACGCACCACCATCGCGATGCCCCACAGCAACAGCACAAACACAAACTGCGCCGGCAGGTCGAACGGCTGCGAAATACACAGGATCGCCAGGATCGCCGCCAGGACACCGACAATAATAAACAGTACGCGACGCAGGCGCCGGTTCATCCGGCTCAGACGCGCCACCGAACGCTGCTCCAGCCCAGCGCTTTCCAACCGCTGTGGCACCGTTTTCAGCCAGTTTGCATAGCGCAATTGCAGGCGCTGCCAGCCGGCGAAATGATGGCGGTCCAGCGGTTCACGGTCGGTCCGGAACACCAACAGCCACACCCCCTGTACCAGATAGCGCAGCGCATCTGCCGGGCGTGGGCGACTAAACGACAAATGCGGGAACCAATAGGCGCGACCGGCTCGCAGCCGTTGCCAGCCCGGGGATTCAAAGCGCAGGAAAATCCAGCCCAACGCCACCAGCAGCGTGGTGAAAAAGGCGGTAAATGCCGATGAGCCATGGCGACGGTAGGCGCGATAACGCGTCTGCACCGCCTGTTGGACCGGCGGTACCAGCAGCAGGCTCATCACCCGGCTCATGGTGCCGTATCCTTCAGATTGATCAAACACCAGTTGGCCAGCGTCAGCACTTCATCCGCCGCCAGGCTTTCCGGTCGGTACTCGCCCAGAGGTTGCTTCACCGCCAATGCCTCGGCCATCGCCTCGTCGCGATGGATAGCGACCGGCAATAACCCGCCCAGCGTTTGCAACCACAGCTGATGCAAATCCTGCTGGAGTTGGCTGGCGGCGAAGTAGTGGTTAATCAGAAAACGGCAGCCTTCCGGCAACGCCTGTTGATGCAGCCGCACCTGGCAATTGGCATCCGGCGCGATCAGCATAAATACACAATCCGCCAGCGGCAGCGCCTGTTGGGCTAGCGCCTCGTCATCCGCAGGCAGATCCAGCAGGATCCAGTTGTATTGGGCACTGGCGCTTAGCTGTGCCAGATTATCCTGCCAGCGGGTAGGATGTTGCCGACAATGCTGTTGTAAATTTAACCGTTCCGGCGCAGTGAGTCGGCCAAAAGGCAGAAAGTCGAGGTTTTCGCAGTAGCGCATCGCACCCTGCTGCCAATTGCCGCCGTCCTGCTCTGCCCGGGCCCAGCCGCGCGCCAGCTCAAACGGCGTATTAAAATGCAGGCGCAGCAGGTTATCCGGCGCGAAATCAATCGCCAGCACCGACTCGCCCAATTGCTGTAATGCCCACGCCAGCGCCGCGGTGACCGACGTCGCGCCCATTCCGCCTCGCAAACCCTGCAGCGCAATCACCGGCATAAATTAGTGACTCCCCGTGGTCTGCACCAGTTCGGCCAGCAGCGGCCAGCGCGTCATCATCTGCGTTAAACGCTCCTGACGCGAAATATCGATATAACTTAATTTTGGCAAAGAAAAGGCGTGGCTGAGGGCCAGTAAATCATCCTGTGTTTCTGGCGGTACTACTGCATGAAAGCGCGTTAATTGATTATTCATTCTGCCGCCTTTAAAAATAGGCTAATGTTAATTAACTATAGCAACGTAATAAAAAGACATGGCCAATAAGATGATTCCTAAGAGATATTATTACACAGAATGTAAGATTTGTTATTATTGATCCCAATGATAGTATGACTGAATAGCAAGACTCAGTTGGCCGCGACGACACTTTCAACGAAAGTAGAAACATAACCTATGGCGCAATCTTTCTCATTAGGTATTCGGCAGATTTGGGAAGAACTGTCTGTCATGCAGGCTCCGGGCCTGTATTGGGTGAATATCGACCGTCAAACCGATGCTAACCTGCTCTGCCAACAAACTTTAGCTGCCCAGGCCGCAACCAGCCAGGTCGCTTTGATTTGCAGCGGAGAAAAACCCGATCGGCTGCTGGCTGAGCTCGCCTCCCCTGCCCTGAAAAAAATTCCGCTGTATCAGTTACCGGAAAAAAAAGCTGCGCTGACGCATTTCAGCGACGACCTGATGCGCGCCTTAAAACCGCAAAACCGTTTGTTAATCCTGTTAGCCCACGCCAGCCTGTGGCAAACCTTCACCAGTGAAGAACTGCGTGACTGGACCCGCGCTACCGGTACCTGGTTGCGCCGACAAGGCTGCACGCTGCTGATCCTCAGCCACGGCGGCGGGGTCAACAAGCTCAAGGGACAGCTCAGCGCCCAACACCGGATCCTTAACGGCCTGTCCAGCCTGCAATGGCAGCAGGACAGCGCCCAGTACCTGGTCAACTGGTGGAGCACCGAAAACGGCATCAACGCCAACCAACTGCTGACGCTGTATGCCGGTGAGCACGGCTGGCAGGGTGACGATGACAACAAACCCTCCCCAACCGCTATCCGTAGCGACGAGGGGCTCTATCTGGCCCAGCAGAGCATTCTGGAAGGCGCACCCCCGCTGTCGGCCAACTGGCAACTGCTGGAAAGCAATGCGCTATTGGCGCAGCATGGCATGCTGACACTTTCGGCAACGTTGATTTTTGCGCTGTATCAGAGTGACGAAATCGATGCACTGGCCCACCAAATTCACAGCCTGCGCCGCCAGCGCGGCAACGGGCTGAAAATCGTCGTGCGCGAGATGAGCGCCAGCCTGCGTTACAGTGACGAACGCCTGCTGCTGGCCTGCGGTGCCAACCTGATTGTTCCGCACGTGGCACCGCTGTCGCGCTTTCTGACCATGCTTGAGGGCATCCAGGGGCAACGCTTCTCACGCCACGTTCCGGCAGATATCGATGCCCTGTTGGCCGGACTGCGGCCGTTGCAACTGAAGGGCTATATGCGCCCGGAGGATTTCAGCCAGGCGGTCATTTCGCTGATGGGTAACACACTGCTGCCGGAAGACGGCAAAGGCGTGATGGTCGCACTGCGCCCGGCCCCAGGACTGCGTGCCGAACAGGCGATGACCCTGTGTTTTTTGCGCCGCTTCGGCGACGTGATGACCGTGGTGCAAGGCCGGCTGGTGCTGTTCCTCTCTACCTGCCGGATTAACGATCTGGATACCGCCCTGAAATTTATCTTCCGCCTGCCGGTGGGCGAAGCTTTCAGTAATCGGGTGGTGTGGCACCAGGACGTGGACATTATTTCAGAAATCAAACGGCTGGCGCACAACGCCCCGGTTCCGTTGGTGGCCGCAACCGCCCCGGCGACGCCACGCCAGACCGCCGCCGAGGCCGACAGCCCGCCGGAGCGCCGTCAGCCGGTGGCCTTCACGCTAACCACCGCGACACAGGAGAACAAGCATGTTGAATCTTAACGATATTGTGCAGTTGATTATCCTGTGTGCAATTATTTTCATTCCACTGGGGTATGCCTTTCACCGGCGTTTCCCGTACTGGCGTCAATACTGGCAAAACCTGTTGTTATCACCGCGCTATTTAAAATCCGTCGGGTTATGGGTACGCGAAGGTTCTTCATCTCAGATCAAACGTAAGAAGCAGCCATGAAGCCAACAAACACCCCGCAATCCGATAACTCCCTGTGGCGCTACTGGCGTGGGCTGGGCGGCTGGAACTACTACTTCCTGGCCAAGTTTGCCCTGCTGTGGTTCGGTTACCTGAACTTCCACGCGCTGCCAAACCTGGTGTTCATGGCGTTTCTGTTGATGCCGATACCGGCACTGCGCGTGCACCGTTGGCGCCATTACGTGGCGATCCCGATAGGTATCGCGCTGTTCTATCACGACACCTGGCTGCCCGGCATCAACAGCATTATGAGTCAGGGATCGCAACTGACCGGCTTCAGTGCCCAGTATCTGCTGGAGCTGACCAACCGCTTTATCAACTGGCAAATGATCGGCGCCGCCTTTGTGATGCTGATTGCCTATCTGTTTTTAGCCCAGTGGGTGCGGGTGACGGTCTTCACCGTCGCTGCGCTGGTGTGGCTGAATCTGGTCAATATTGCCGGTCCGGCGGTGTCACTGCTGCCGGCCAGCACCACTGCCTCCACCAGCAGCACGCCGGCAACGACAACCCCGGCGGCTGGCGGTGATAGCGCCCCGGCGGACAGCGCGCCGCCCACCAGCGCCAACCTGACGGCCTATCTGAACCAGTTCTACGATAAGGAAAAATCCCGCGCCACCGCCTTCCCGGCCAGTCTGCCTGCCGATGCTCAGCCGTTCGACCTGCTGGTGATCAATATCTGTTCGCTGGCCTGGGCTGACATGGATGCGGTGAAACTGGAAAACCACCCGCTGTGGTCGAAGATGGACATTATGTTCGACAACTTCAACTCGGCGACCGCCTACAGCGGCCCGGCAGCAATCCGTTTGCTGCGTGCCAGTTGCGGCCAGCCCTCGCACCACGACCTGTATCAACCGGTGAACCAGCAGTGCTATCTGTTTGATAATCTGGCCAAGCTGGGCTTCAAAGAACAGCTGATGCTGGATCACTCCGGCGTGTTCGGCAACTTCCTGAAAGAGCTGCGCGAACAGGGTGATATGCAGGCACCCCTGATGTCTCAGGCCGGTATCGGCAATGAGCTGGCGTCGTTTGACGGCGAGCCGATATACAACGATCTGGAACTGCTCACCCGCTGGTTGAGCCAGCAGCAGAAGGGCGGTGATACCCGCAGCGCCACCTTCTTCAATATCATTCCGCTGCACGACGGTAACCGTTTTGTCGGTTCGAACAAGAGTGCAGACTATCAGCCGCGGGCGCAGAAGCTGTTCGACCAGTTGAATACCTTCCTTGATCAACTGGAGAAGTCCGGGCGCAAGGTGATGGTGGTGATTGTGCCGGAGCACGGCGCAGCCCTGGTGGGTGACAAAATGCAGATGTCCGGCCTGCGGGATATCCCAAGCCCGAACATTACCCATACCCCGGTGGGCATCAAATTGGTGGGCATGAAAGCGCCCCATCAGGGCAGCCCGCTGCAGATTAAGACACCGAGCAGTTATCTGGCGCTGTCCGATCTGGTCTCGCGCCTGGTCGACGGCAAGGCGTTCACCGCACCGAGCGTAGACTGGCAGGCATTGACGCAGAACCTGCCGCAGACGGCGGTCATTTCAGAGAATGACAACGCCATCGTGATGCAATATCAAGGCAAGCCCTACATCCGGTTGAACGGCGGTGATTGGGTGCCTTACCCACAGTAAACGCGGCTAAGAAAATACCCTTTAATACTCGGCACGCCTTCGGGCGTGCTTTTTTATTGGCAGTATTAGTCGCTCAGGTGAAACTTCGATGATGCGTTATTAATTATCATGCGAAGATTCCGAATCTAGATAATTATCCGTAAGGATTGCGTTAAGAGAAATAAGAGTAATTAATACAAATTAATTTTTTACTGAATAATCTAATTGATTCATCCACAAGTTAAATCAAAAAAAATGCCGGCGTAAATGCCGGCATTGATATTAATAGTCATTGATAACAAAGTTATGCCGCAGGATTTTCATCCTGATCGACCGCAAAGCAAGCCACCATCTGGTCGCCGTATTGTTTCAACTGAGGCTGCAACTGGGTGCATGGCCCAAAAGCACGACGGCAGCGGGCATTGAATGCACAGCCCGGCGGCGGGTTCATCGGGCTCGGCAGCTCGCCGGTCAGCTTGATACGTTCACGGCGCATATCCGGATTCAGACGCGGCGTCGCGGACAACAGCGCCTGGGTATACGGATGACGCGGATTGTTGAAAATCGCGTCTTTACTGCCCTTCTCCACGCAGCGGCCGAGGTACATCACCATCACTTCGTCGGCGATATGCTCCACCACTGACAAATCGTGCGAGATGAACACATAGGACAGCCCCAGATCCTGCTGCAGATCCATCATCAGATTCAGTACCTGCGCCCGCACCGAGACATCGAGGGCGGAGACCGGTTCATCGGCAATCACCACGTCCGGGTTGAGCATCAGGCCACGGGCGATAGCGATACGCTGGCGTTGACCGCCGGAAAACATGTGCGGATAGCGATCGTAATGTTCGGTTTTCAGGCCGACTTTGGCCATCATCTCCAACGCTTTCTCACGACGCTGTGCACTGTTCAACCCGGTATTGATCTGCAGCGGCTCCTCGAGGATCTGCCCGACCTTTTTACGTGGGTTGAGCGATCCGTAAGGATTCTGGAACACAATCTGGATCTTCTGACGCCGCAGCTTCTCAGCGGTGACGTCCGGCTTCAGCAAATCTTGCCCCTGGTAGTACAACTCACCGCCGGTCGGCACTTCAATCATTGTCAGCAGACGACCCAGCGTCGACTTGCCGCAGCCAGACTCGCCCACCACCGCCAGCGTTTTGCCACGCTCGAGGGTGAAAGAGACGCCATCCAGTGCTTTAACCAGCCGTTCCGGGGCAAAGATGCCCTTCTTGACCGGGTAGTGTTTCTTCAGGTCAATGGCCTGCAATAAGGGTTGATTCTGGCTCATACGGTTGGCCTCCCCGCATCATCCAGCGGTGTATGACATTTAACCTGGCGGCCGGGAATAGTGCGTAATTCCGGCTCTTCAGTACGGCAGCGCTCATTGGCGTACGGACAACGTGGGTTGAGCAAACAACCGCTTGGGCGGTCATATTTGCCCGGCACCACGCCCGGCAGCGAGGCCAGGCGCGCCTTGTCGGCAGCGAATTCGGGCAGCGCACGCAGCAACGCCTGAGTATAGGGGTGACGTGGTGCCCGGAAGATTTCCGATGCCTTGCCGGATTCCACCACCTGGCCGGCATACATCACGATGATGTGATGCGCCGCCTCGGACACCAGCGCCAAATCGTGGGTGATCAGCAGCAGCGCCATATTTTCCCGCTGCTGTAACTCCAGCAGCAGTTCGATAATTTGCGCCTGGATGGTCACGTCGAGCGCAGTGGTCGGCTCATCGGCAATCAGCAGCTTTGGCCGACAGGCAATTGCCATGGCGATCATCACGCGTTGGCTCATACCACCGGAAAGCTGGTGCGGATATACGTCCAGCCGCGAGGCCGGATCGGGGATGCCTACCTGCGTCAGCAGATCGATAGCCCGCTGACGACGGGTACGGCGGTTGCCGCCCTGATGCACCTTCAGCGCTTCCATGATCTGGAAACCGACGGTGTAACACGGGTTCAGGCTGGTCATCGGATCCTGGAAGATCATCGCCACTTCCGAGCCCACCAGTTGGCGGCGCTCTTTTTCGGAAATTTTGCGCAGATCCTGGCCGTTAAACTCCAGCTTGTCGGCCATCACCTTACCGGGGAAGTCGATCAGGCCCATGATCGCCAACGAGCTGACGGATTTGCCGGAGCCGGATTCACCGACGATACCCACTACCTGGCCCTGCTCCACGCTGTAACTGATACGGTCTACCGCGCGGAAAGGGGTGCCTTCGTCACCGAAGTGCACCGAAAGCTTGTCTACATTTAATAACGCCATCTCTCTCGTCCTCTGTTACTGCTTGAGTTTGGGGTCGAGAGCATCACGCAAGCCGTCCCCCATCAGGTTAAATGCCAGCACCGTCAGCAGGATCGCCACGCCGGGGAAGGTCACTACCCACCAGGCGCTTTGTGCGAACTGCAACACGTCGGAGAGCATGGTGCCCCACTCCGGCGTAGGCGGCTGTGCACCCATACCCAGGAAGCCGAGAGCGGCCATATCCAGGATAGCGTTAGAGAAGCCAAGAGAAGCCTGGACGATCAGCGGTGCCAGGCAGTTTGGCAGGATGTTGATAAACATTTGGCGCATCGCACCGGCCCCCGCCACGCGTGAAGCGGTGACGTAGTCGCGGTTCACTTCCACCAGGACTGCCGCACGGGTCAGACGCACGTAGTGCGGCAAGGCAACGAAGGTTAGCGCCAGGGAAGCATTGACGATCGATGGACCGAAAATCGCCACCAATACCAACGCCAACAGCAGGCTTGGCAATGCCAGCATGATGTCGACGATGCGCATGATGATCGCATCCACCACACCACCGAAGTAACCGGCCAGCAGGCCCAGTACCACGCCCATGATCAGCGACAGCACCACCACCAGACAGCCGACCAACAGCGACAGCCGCGCACCGTACATCAGGCGCGACAGGACATCGCGGCCAACGTCATCGGTACCCAGCAGATATTGCCAACTGCCGCCTTCCTGCCAGACCGGTGGCCTGAGCAACGCGTCGCGGAACTGATCCGCCGGTGCATGCGGTGCCAGCACCCCGGCACCGATGGCAATCACAAACATCAAAACGATATACGCCAGGCCAACAACGGCCCCTTTATTGCGCTTGAAATAGTGCCAGAACTCCTGGAATGGGCTCATTGGCTTCGGCGCACCTTTAACTACAGACTCAGTGATTTGAGACATTAGAGCGCCCCTTATTTCTTGTGGCGAATACGCGGGTTGACCACGCCGTAGAGCACGTCTACCAGCAGGTTAACCAGAATAATCATACAGGCGACCAGCAACACACCGCCCTGAACAACCGGATAGTCGCGACGTTGCAGCGCGTCCATCAGCCAGCGCCCCAGGCCCGGCCAGGAGAAGATGGTTTCGGTCAGGATCGCACCGGCCAGCATGGTGCCGACCTGCAGGCCGATCACCGTGACGACCGGTAGCAAAGCGTTACGCAACGCATGCACCACAATCACCCGCATGCGGCTCACGCCCTTGGCGCGCGCAGTACGGATGTAATCTTCGCCCAGCACTTCCAGCATCGAGGAGCGCGTCATACGCACGATCACCGCCAGCGGGATGGTACCCAGCACGATGGCCGGCAGGATCATGTGCATCACGGCGTCAATAAAGTCGCCCGGTTCACCCCAGATCAGGGTGTCGATCAGCATAAAGCCGGTCAGCGGCAGGCTATCGTCAAGGAATACCGTGTCACTGACCCGCCCCGATACCGGCGTCAGATTGAGCTGCACCGAGACCAGCATGATCAGCATCATGCCCCACCAGAAAATCGGCATCGAATAGCCGGTCAGAGAGATGCCGACCGCGGTATGATCGAAGACTGAGCCTCGCCTGACCGCCGCCAACACCCCAACCGGAATGCCCACCAGCACGGCGAAAATCATCGCGCAGAGGCCCAGTTCCAGGGTCGCCTTGAAGCGGGGAACAAACTCTTCCCACACGGAGATACGGCTTTTAAGGGAGGTACCCAGATCGCCATGTAACACGTTGGATACGTAAGTGAAATATTGTTGATAGAGCGGTTTATCCAGCCCCATTTCCGCCATCAGGTGTGCATGGCGTTCTGCGGAGATCCCGCGTTCCCCGGCCATGATGGTCACCGGATCACCGGGGATCATATGGACGAATGCAAAAGTCAGCAAAGTAATGCCGATAAACGTTGGGATAACTAACCCCAAACGTCGGAGTATGAACTGCAACATATCCCGAACTCTCTGTATCAATGCCCGGCAGCTCATCGTCCGCCAGGCTTATTAAAGCTCACACACTTCTGGTGTTTCTCTGCCTACGGGCAACAACGCCCCCCCTCCTTTGGGGAGAGGGGGCGCAGCCTTAACCGGTAGTGGAATTAATCCAGAGAAACATTCTCAAAGTGATGCTTACCAAGCGGATCCACGACGTAGCCCTTCACTTCTTTACGCACGGGCTCGTAAACGGTGGAGTGGGCAACAATCAGCGCCGGAGCCTGATCGTGCATCACTACCTGAGCCTGTTTGTACAGTTCTACGCGTTTGTCGTGGTTCGATTCGGCGCGTGCCGGTTGAATAAGATCTTCAAACGGCTTGTAGCACCAGCGAGAGTAGTTGGAACCGTCTTTGGCTGCGGCGCAGCTAAACAGCGTGGCGAAGAAGTTGTCCGGATCCCCATTGTCGCCGGTCCAGCCCATCATCACCGTCTGGTGCTCGCCCGCTTTGGCGCGCTTGAGGTATTCGCCCCACTCATAGGTTACGATTTTGGCTTTCACGCCGATTTTCGCCCAGTCAGACTGGATCATTTCCGCCATACGGCGTGCGTTCGGGTTATACGGACGTTGTACCGGCATCGCCCACAGGTCGATGGAGAAACCGTCCGCCATGCCCGCTTCTTTCAGCAGTTCTTTGGCCTTGACCGGATCGTAGGTGTAGTCTTTCACCGCGTCGTTATAGCCCCACATGGTCGGCGGGATCAGGTTCTTGGCCGCCTGGCCTGCGCCCTGATACACCGCGTCGATGATCGCCTGCTTGTTGACCGCCATGGTCAACGCCTGACGCACCTTCAGGTTATCCAGCGGCTTTTTCTCAACGTTGAACGACAGGTAGCCAACGTTCAGCCCCGGTTGTTCCATCAGGTTGATGGTTTTGTCCTGCTTCATGCGCGCGATGTCAGCCGGGTTCGGGTACGGCATTACCTGGCATTCGTTTTTCTGCAGTTTGGCGTAACGCACTGAAGCGTCCGGCGTGATAGAGAACACTAAACGGTCGATCTTCGGCTTGGTGCCCCAGAAACCGTCAAATGCCTTATAGAGAATTTTGGAGTCTTTCTGGTATTGCAGCAGTTGGAACGGACCGGTACCAATTGGGTTGAGATCAACTTTTTCCGGGGTGCCGGCTTTCATCATTACGTCGGCGTATTCGGCAGACAGAATAGAAGCGAAGTCCATGCCCAGGTCAGCCACAAACGGGGCTTCCGGACGGGTCAGCACAAAGCGTACGGTGTAGTCGTCCACTTTTTCGATTTTGGCAATCAGCTTCGGCATGTCCATGCCTTCAAAGTACTCATAGCTGCCGCCGGAGACTTTGTGATAGGCATTATTGGCGTCCAGCTGGCGTTCGAAGGAGAACACCACATCGTCGGCGTTGAAATCACGGGTCGGTTTAAAGTCTTTGCTGCTCTGCCACTTCACGCCTTTACGCAGGTGGAAGGTGTAGATTTTGCCGTCTTCGCTAACATCCCACTTTTCAGCCAGGCCAGGCTGAAGCTCGGTGGTGCCGATTTTGAATTCGACCAGACGGTTGTAAATAGGTACCGAGCTGGCGTCGTAGGTGGTACCCGAGGTGAACAACTGTGGGTTGAACCCTTCCGGGGAACCTTCAGAACAGTAAACCAGAGTCTTGGCTTGCACGCTGGCCGCAACGGTCAGCGCAATCAGCCCAATACCGAATTTCAGAATCCCTGTTTTTCCCAAGGAACTTGTCATCGTTTGTGCTCCATTATGTGATGTGATGTGTGTATTACCGCCAGAGCCTGTATTTTTTATTGCGCGGCCTGTGCAGTCGTGCCCGAAGGCTGGGGGGATAGTCGCAAGAGAGCCAGGTGGAACGCCTCCCGGTGGGGACGTCTGAGCGCGTGGAATTCACTCAAACAACTCTCGCTCTTACCCCTGAGGCTACCAAATTGCCAACTGTTTGGGGTGTCGTCAATATAACCAGTGGGGATTTACACAGACTGTGAGAAACAGCAAACAAACATAAAAAAAACCTTTCTTTAACAGTTGCAGCATGAAAACTTATGCTATGCGGTCATTTTTAGCTCGATAGGCTGTGTTGCAGAAAGTTACTGGTGTTTAACTCCGATAAAAAACTAAAAAAGTTTGTTGCTGAATGATGAATATCTGAACGGTTATTTTTGTGATCTGCGTAAAAGACAGGATGAAATGCTGCCCCCCTACCCGAAAGGGTGAGGTGCTGGCGTCTTTTTTTAGCCGAGTGGAGCCACAATCTATTCGCCGTAAAAAAACTTTCGTCTGTCAAAAAGCCGGGGGCAAAAGGATATCCCCCGGCAACGTGCTACAACCGATTTATTGCGTGCCGGCGCTGTTGCCTAAACTGGTATTCATATTGTTCAGAATATCCCCGTTATCAGCATCAATCTCCCAGGAGAACAACCCGCCCAACTGCTTATCCAGCACATACTTGCCCTTGGCCTGCACCGAGCGAGCATCGTCGAAGGTAATCAGGTCACCGGTCGAAGGCTTGAACACATAAGGCGCTTCGGCGGTGGTGTCATAGCTGTACTGCCATTCGCCGCTCATAAACTCGTTGGCGATTTGGCGGTAATCCACGATGCCATTTTCCCAGGTGCCTTTAACCGGGCCGGTCGCGGTGCCGGTAAACGGAATGTTGTTCTGGTAACCGTTCACCCCGGTCCAGCCGCGGCCGTACATGGCGGTACCCACCACGATTTTGCCCGGCTTTACCCCCTGCGTCAGCAGCGCGTTAACACCATTCACCGTGGTATACGCCGTATCCGGTTTCCAGGAAGGCGCTTTCAGCGCGGTCTGGTGACCCAGATTTTTCAGATCGAATGCGCCATAGAAGTCGTAGCTCATCAGGAAGATGTGATCCATCGAGTTCTGCGCGGTGTTGTAGTCCACCTTGTCGATCTTATCCTTACCGGCGCTGATCGCGGAGGTCAGTTCATACTTGCGACCGGTTTCTGCTGAAAGCTGATCCAGCATCGCCCGCAGCTCTTTCATCAGTTGCACATAGGTTGCCCCATCCTGCGCACTGCCCAGTTTCGGGTTAGCGCCCTGCCCGCCCGGGAATTCCCAGTCGATATCCACGCCGTCAAAGAACTTCCAGGTTTGCAGGAACTCTTTCACCGAGCCGACGAAACGATCGCGCTTCACTTTGTCACCCATGAAGAAGAACGGGTCGGACAGCGTCCAGCCACCAATCGACGGCAGGATTTTCAGGTCTGGACGCGCCTGCTTCAGCGCCATCAGCTGACCGAAGTTACCTTTGTAGGGGTCATCCCAGGCGGTCACGCCCTTCTGTCCTTTCTGCAGCGCAGCAAATGGATCGTGGATCGAGACCTTAAAGTCTTCGCGACCCTGACAGGAGCGCTGCAGTGCCTGGAAGCTGCCTTCGATCTCTTTCAGGCTGTCGTTGATGCCGTCACCGCCGCAGATCGGAATAAAACCGTACAGCAGATGCGTCAGGTTTTGCGCCGGCAGTTTATCGACGGTGAAATTACGGCCGTAGACGCCCCATTCAACGAAATAAGAACCGACCACTTTGCCGGAATCTTGTTTATAAGGCTTATTCTTTTCCAGCAGCGGTTCTTTTAATGGTGCCAAATGGCTGCCATCGGTATCTGCCACCACAATTTCGGTAGCATCGCTGGCGGTACAGCCGTCGGCATTACATAACGCCACCTGCATTTGATAACGGCCACCTTTATTAACCTTGAAGTTTGCCGTACCCGAAGCGCCGGTTGAGGCACCGCTCCAGACTTCCTTGCCATTTAATAATACTTTTGCCGTGGTACCGGTATCGCCATTCCATAAATTCCATGAAACAGAAACGTCGGCGGCATCTTTAACCTTCACCAGATTATTATAAGCCGTCGCTGCTTGATCAACTTCGACAATGGCGAACTTGGTATTGCCCCAGGCCAGCGTGGGCTTGCCCGGTGCGGCGGCCTGCGCCGCAGAACACAGCGTGCTGCCGATCAGCAACGCCAACAGCGGTTTATTAAATTTGCGCATAACTGATTCCTTTATTCCGAGAGGATAAACATAAAATATTTAATGACGGCCGCCGATTGTCGGATCAGAATAACTCCGCAATAACCTGGCCGGTTAAAATGAATAAATAAGCATTAATCTTTCCCACGCAATGGAAATCTATCATTCCCATCTCGTGTATTCAGACTATAGATAAAATAATCATTAAAACAATAGCGCTATCAACCGGGTTTTATTGAGCAACAATGAATTAATTTAATAATGAATAGCCCGTAGCAGTGGGAATAAGGAAAGTGAATTAAATACAAGGAAAGGATAAATATTTGTCATGGTTTTGATGTCTAAATTGACATCAAATTAATTTTGATGGTAGCGTAAACATCAACAAGGAATGTTCAATGCCGGCAACACTGGTCATGAAGAGGTGCATTTGGCTGGACACAGACAGTTTGCTTAGTCTGGTTGTCTGGGACGTCACCCCCTCGGTAAGAGGCAGCAGCCATAAGTACAAGTATCGTTTGGCCTATGTGGTAAAGGATGAATGCCTATTGCGCTATGACAATGAAGCGGGTAAAGGCGATCACAAGCATCTCGGCGCAGTCGAGATCCCAATAGAGTTTATTGATATCAATAAGCTGGTTGATGATTTCGTTACGGAAGTGAACCAGCTAAGGAGGCAGAAATGCGCACCCTAATGGTCAGTGTCATGCCTGTCCAACAGGCGATCGACGGGCTTAAAACCGATTTTTCCAAAGCATTATCCGGCGCGGATATGGGCAGCAGGCTGATATTCCCGGATGTTAAAACGCTAACCTATGTATTGCTGAACAATAACCGGATGGCGCTACTCGAGGAAATGACCGGAGCAGAAGCAATATCAATCCGTGAACTCTCCAGACGAGTAAATCGAGATTTCAAAGCCGTACATACGGATGTCCAGGCTCTGCTGAATGCCGGAGTGTTAGATAAGAAAGGCACGAAGATTATCTTCTTGTACGACGAGATCCATTTTGACTTCGTCACTGGCAAGGCTGCCTAAACTACGGACGAAAAAAAACCCGCTAAAAAGCGGGTTTTCTTGAATGTGGTCGGCGAGAGAGGATTCGAACCTCCGACCCACTGGTCCCAAACCAGTTGCGCTACCAAGCTGCGCTACTCGCCGATGCGGGCGCATGTTACTGCTGACGATAATACGCGTCAATCACTTTCTCGCCCCGACACATCAAGTGGTGATAAAATCGGCATAAAGTGCGCTACAGCAGCCTGTAGCGCACTTTTTCATTATGCTTTCGCGGTTTTCAGCGCCGGAGATTGGGCACGTAAGAACGGCAGCAGGAACAGCGCGGACAAACAGGCGGCGATAGAAATCACCACGAAGAAACCGTTCCAGTGCCAGATTTCCATGATCCGCGCAATTGGGTAACCGGACAGCGCCGCACCCAGGTAAGCAAACAGGCCGACAAAGCCGGTTGCTGCCCCGGCAGCATCCTTGTGCGAACATTCCGCCGCCGCCATGCCGATCAGCATCTGCGGACCAAAGATGAAGAAGCCGATAGCAAAGAAGCAGGCGGCCTGCAGCAGGAAGGTGACACCCGGCATGATCCACAGCGCCGCAACCGACAGGAAGATACCGATGGCGAAGATCAGGTTCATTGGCCCACGGTTACCGCGGAACAGTTTGTCAGAGCCCCAGCCAGCCACCAGCGAGCCGATAAAGCCACCCACTTCGAACAGGGAGATCGCCGAGTTGGCGGTCATCAGCGAATAGCCTTTCTCCTGGGTCAGGTACAGGTTGCCCCAGTCATTGATGGCCGTACGTACGATGTACACCAGCACGTAAGACACCGCCAGCAGCCAGATATACTTGTTGGTCAACACGTAGCGCTTGATAATTTCGCGGTTGGTCAGCCCCAGGCCTTCCGACTCCTGTACCAACTCCATGGCGTCGTTACGCCATTTACCCACGCTAGGCAGCCCCATGGTGGATGGCTTGTCACGCAGGCGCCAGCACATCAGCAGACCTATCACCACGCCGATAATGCCAGGAATAATCATGCCGTAGCGCCAGCTGAAGTGCAGCGAGATAAAGCCGACCAGCAATGGGATCAGCGCACCGCCAAAGTTATGCGAGGTGTTCCAGATCGCCCACCAACCGCCGCGCTCGGAGCGCGAGTACCAGCTGGTGAGGATTTTTGAACAAGGTGGCCAGCCCCAGCCCTGGAAAAAGGCGTTGAGGATCCACAGTGTGCCCAGCATCAACAGCGAAGAGCTGAGGCCGAAGAAGATATTGAGTATGCCGGTCATGATCAGGCCCAACCCCATAAAATAGCGCGGGTTGGAACGATCGCTGATCATGCCTGAAATAAACTTCGAGCAGCCGTAAGTGATATAGAACAGCGTGCCGAGGATGCCGACGTCGGACATCGTCAGGCCAAGATCGCTCAGCATCGCCGGCATAATGAAGTTGAAGCTTTTGCGCGTGAAGTAAAACGCGGCATAGCCGATGTACATCGTCCACATCAGCTGGATGCGCCAGTATTTATAGCTGGCATCGATCTGTTTTTGATCGGTAACCGGCGGCACATCGTCGCGGCTTTTAAGGAAAGACCACATGTGAAACCTCAGAGAATATGAAAAGTACCGCTATCATGCTGCGCGCGCGCGAAAATGACTTACGCCGGATTCCCGACGCGGCTAGGAGTATTTCCTAGTTTGGCCCTTCCGCCGGTGAAACTGTGGGTAAGATCACATTCAAACAGGTGCCATTCTCCGACGTTAGCCGCAAGCGGCCGCCCAGTGCGCTGATGCGTTCCTGCATGCCGCGCAGGCCATAACCCGGCTCATGATCGGTCAGATCGATACCGACGCCGTTATCGCGAATGGTCAGCAGCACTTGCGGCAACCGTCCTTTGCGCTGGCGAAGACGAGCATCCAGCTCAATCCGGCTGGCAGCAGCGTGACGACAAACATTGGTCACCCCTTCCTGACACACCCGATACAAGGTGATTTTCAGCGTCTCATCCAGCAGTTCATCCGGCACCTGCCACTGCATCACGCTCACCAGCGACGCATCCTGCGGCAAGGATTCACGCAGCATCGCCGCCACCGCCGCCGAAAGTGGCAAATTATTCAGCGCGGCCGGCCACAGTTGGGTCAATACATCGTGCACGCCGTCATACACCCGCAGCGCCAGGGTATCTATCGCCTCGGCGCAGCCCATCACCTGCGGCTGCGGTGCCAGACGCTTGATAATACTGGCCTGGGTGCGGATCACGGTGATGGTTTGACCAACCTCGTCGTGCAGCTCCCGCGCCACTTCCCGCCGGGTCTGCTCTTCTGCCGTGACCAGCGCGCGCGCCAGTTGGCGATTTTCCGTCAATCGCAGCCGCAGTTGCTGGTTCAGTTCGCGCTGGCGTTGAATACCCGCGCCAAGCAGCAGGCCGGTCAGGCTCTGGGCCAGCAACGACAACAGCAAATCGCGGTGTGATTCGGGCTGTGGCGGCTCGTTGGCCACCAGTACCACGCCATTGAGCAACGTCGCCAGCAGCGCGCCCTGCCAGCCGTAGCGATAAGACATAAAGACGATCGGGATGGCCAGACAGAAGGGCGCAAAGCGGCGCAGCTCGGCGGCATTAACCTGCTGTTGCAGCCAGATACTGAGGGCAAACAGCAGCAAATAGCTGGCCAGATGACGCAACCGCAGCGTCACCGGCTTATGGATCAACCCCGGTTCGAGCGGGACCCAGATCTGCCGCGCCAGGTAGTGCCACAACAGCAGACAGGTCGGGGCAATGGTGAAACCGCCCGCCAGCCCGAGCAGCAGCGCTCGGGCCCCCTCACCGTTCACCAGTTGCCACACCAGCGCTTGCAGCAACGCGGCCACTGCCACCACCGCCCCCTGCATCAAGGGCCATTGCCATTCGCTGTCGCTTTCCTGATGCCGCAGCAACCAGGGGGAAGCCACCAGGCTGAGCAATACCGTCAACACCAGCACCACCACCGAAGCCCACAGCGCCGGCCCGTAACCGAACTGATCTGCCAACACCACCATCAGCAGCAGATCGGCCAGCAGGATACCCGGCCAGAAGCGATAAGGACTTTGCAGCAGAATGCCCATACGCAGGCCAAACGGGAACAGCAACAGCGCCTGCCACGGCGGGTCGATCAGCACGGTGCCGATACCCCACAGGCAAAATGCGCTGGTGGCATAGATAAAAAACAGCGCCAGTTGGGTGATCAGGCGTTGCATCACAGGTTCAGCATCCGCTTCGCCAGTTCAACGTTGTTATTGATACCCAGTTTGGCAAACAGATTGGCGCGATGCACGTGTACCGTTTTGGGTGACAGTCCCAACGCAGCGGCAATCTCCCGCACCTCCTGCCCTTGCGCCAGCAACAGCGCGATTTCGCGTTCACGACGAGTCAGGGGGTCCACCTTCACCCGCGCCAGCTGCTGGGCGATTTCAGGCATCAGGTACACGCCACCGCTGGCGACGGTGCGTACCGCGGTGATCAAATCTTCCGGCTTACAGCGTTTGGACAAAAAACCGCAGGCACCCCGTTCCAGCGCCAGTTCCACCAGCGCCGGGTTGTCATGCATCGACAGCATCACCACCCGAATACCGGAGGGAATATCCGCCAACAGGTCCAACCCGCTGCCGTCCGGCATTGAAATATCACAGATGCAGATTTCCGCTTCCAGACCGGGCAGGCCGGCGCGTGCCTGAGCCGCGCTGCTGAACTCGCCGACTACCTGAATATCCGGCTCCAGCGACAGCAGTTGCACAAAGCCCGATCGCACAATGTCATGATCGTCAATAAACGCCACGCGCAAGGTCATGGAAATCTCCGGTCCGAGGGGGAAAGTGCGCAAGTATACCGCAAGCCTGAGCCGGATTAGTTGATGAAGGGAAGGTATTAACGGATTTTACCGGGCGCAGCGCGCCCGGTATGGGAGGGTTACAGCTCGCTGGGTGACGCTTTTTCCTGCGGAATATTACACCAGTTGTTTTTGGCCACGATGCCGCCGTTTGGCGAGGTATAACCGAGGCAACCGAGAATGGTATCGAACAACTCAACATGACGGTGGGTTTTGCCAACCCGCTGTTGCGCCTGCAATTGCTCAAACGCACCGCGATGCTGTGGGTCTTCCAGGAACTTGTTGGACGCCCATACCATCATCGGCACGCGGAACTGCTCCACCGGCGCCATTTCACGCGGCGTGCCATGCAGGTGTGAATTCTCGCCTATCGATTCACCGTGATCGGAAGAATAGAACACAATGGCCTTCTTCTCGCGTACCTGGTCAATCACATTGGCGATAAAGCTGTCGGTATACAGCACCGAGTTATCGAAGGCGTTAACCAACTGATCCTTGGAGCAGAAATCATCAACACCGATACACTCCGGCTGATAGCGTGCGTAGCTACGCGGATAGCGCTGTGAGTAAAGGTAATGCGAGCCTTTGGTGTGCAGGATCACCAGATGCTTGCCCTTGGGATAGCGGGCCAGCGACTCCTTCATTTCATCCACCAACAGCATATCGTCAACCGGTTTGCCGTCGTTGCGTTTCTCGGAGGCGATCATTTCGCGGAACGAATAGTTGTTCACTTCGGTATTGTTATAGAACCAGACCTCACTCTGCATGGCGAACAGCTCGGAGGTGAAGCCCAGATCTTTCATTACCGCAAACACGTTTTGCTCTTTCAGCGTACGTTGCGGGTTATCTGCCGTGCCGCCTTCCCGCACGAACATACAACGCAGCGAGAGTTTGGTGGCGGTATCACAAGACGTGCCGCGGAACGCCACCAGGTTCTTCTCTTTGGACAAGCGTGGCGTGGTGTCACGGTCGTAACCAAGAATGCCCATGTGATCCCAGCGCGTGGTTTCACCAATGATAAACACCACGTAGGTGTCATCGATATCGGCCGGTGCCACATAGGTAAAGTTCTTGGCCGGGTCGAACAAATTGGCCTGATCCTGACTTTCGTCGTAACGGGTATAGGCAAACAACCCCAGCGCCGACAGCCAGTTGGATGGCAAATAGGAATGCGCCACTACGCCGCCGTAGCTTGGCAAGTCCACATTGGTGATTTTTTCCTGCTCGCTTTGCTCATTATCCAACATGCGCAGCGGCACCCAGACCAGCGCGACCACCGCCACCAGCACCACTAGGGGTTTGATCCGGTGTCCGGGGGTTTTCAGCTGTTCGATCAGGGTATAACGCAGGTTGTTTTTCCAGATGCACAGCAGCGGCAATGCGCTGAGCACCACCATCCACAGCACAAAGTGCATGCCGACCACTTCTTTCGACAGGTCAACATCGGTGGTCATCACCGACACCACGATACCGTAACCGATCACCACGTTGAAAAACGTCATGTAATAGCTGGCAGCCACGGAAATCAGCACCAATAGCGAGGCAATGATGCGGTAGAACAACCGGCCGCCGAGCGATACCAGCCGCATAATAAAGAAGGTGAACAGAACGATAGCGACAACCTCAGTTATCGCTGAAATAACCTTTATCCCCTGAATGCCGTGCGAAAACGAATCAAAGCGACGATAAAAAACGGAAAGGTTCAGAAAGATGCCGATATAGATCGCTAACAATAACGATAAATTCTGCTGTGATAGCGATTTAACTTTGTTCATGTAACGCGGTGGCTCCGGGGGCTTTAACAGTTCTGAAGTCAGTCAGACATTCAATGCGGCCTCAGGTTCAGCCGATCGGCAATAAGCGCTATTTTGGGGGTAAGAATCAAGAGAATTCTCAAAAAATAAGCGTTTTTGCCATTTTTTGTGCAAAAAAAGAGGCGGGGGAAATGAGAAATGGAGGGATAACCCTCCATTTTTTTCCGTGGCGTTAGCGCAAGTCTTACTTAACGTTAAGCGTTACATCAATATTGCCGCGGGTAGCGTTGGAATAAGGGCAGACCACGTGGGCTTTTTTCACCAGGTCTTCTGCCACACTGCGCTCTATGCCCGGCAGGGTGATATCCAGTTGCACTTCGATACCGAAGCCGTTGGGGATTTCGCCAATACCGACGGTACCGTCAATTTTGGCTTCGGCCGGGATCTTCACCTTTTCTTTCGCCGCGACAAACTTCAGTGCGCCGAGGAAGCAGGCCGAATAACCGGCAGCAAACAACTGTTCCGGGTTGGTGACTTCACCGCCCGCGCCGCCCATTTCTTTCGGCACACCCAGTTTGACATCCAACACGCCGTCAGATGAGTTCGCACGGCCATCGCGGCCACCGGTTGCTGTGGCATGAGCGCGGTAAACAACTTTTTCAATCGACATACATCATTCCTTCTTTCTGGTTGGAGGCAAGACGGCGATTTCTACGGGTAGAACGCCGTCATTGGTATATCTTTCACGATTAAATCGCACACTATATATTTGACGCTTACTTCCAGTGTAGTCCATCAAGGCCGATCCTGCGTCCGGTACCGGGCGTCAGAGCTGGTTGATCAGCTTGCCGCGCAGCTTTTCCAGTTGCTGCTTGATATTGACGATTTCGTCGAGGCTGCAATCGGTAGCGCACATAACGGCTTCTGGTACCGACTGGGCTTTTTCACGCAGCGCGCGACCGGCGTCGGTTAACGCAATAATCACCTGCCGCTCATCGGTGGTGGCACGGTAACGCGCCAGCAGCCCGGCGATTTCCAACCGTTTCAGCAGCGGTGTCAGGGTGGCGGAGTCAAGAAACAGCCGCTCGCCAATATCTGTAACCCTGATTTCGTCCCGTTCCCACAGCACCAGCATCACCAGGTATTGCGGATAGGTGAGTTCAAGCTGGCTCAGCAATTTACGGTACACCTTGTTCAGCGCCAGGTTGGCGGAGTACAGGGCAAAACACAGTTGCTGGTCGAGCAGCAGCAGGTTTTTCGTCTCGGGTTGTTCGGTGTTTTCGGTTTTCATGTTCTGAATATAGATAGTGCGCGATGTAATCGCAAACTATTTTTTAGCCAATATGCTACCTTGTTAAAAGCAGGGGATGCCACAGCGAGGTGCTGTGTGGAGGGAAAGGATATGACAGACACTCTGACAGAACGCGCACGCCGCTACGCCACCAAGGCGCATGCGGCCATCGATCAGCGCCGCAAATACACCAATGACCCCTACATTGTTCACCCACAGGCGGTAATGGAAATCGTCAGCAGCGTGCCGCACAGTGAAGAAATGCTGGCCGCCGCCTGGTTGCACGACACGGTAGAGGATACGCCCACCACCCTCGGCGATATCGAAAGCCACTTTGGACCACAGGTCGCAGCCCTGGTGGCGATGCTGACCAACGTCAGCGGCAGCGGCGACGGCAACCGCTTTGAGCGTAAAAATCGCGATCGACACCACAGCGCCAAGGCTTCACCGCAGGCCAAGACCATCAAACTGGCGGACCTGATCGACAACACCCGCTCACTGCTGGACTATGACAGTCATTTCGCCCGAACCTATCTGATCGAAAAGCAGCGGCTGCTGGAAGTGTTGACCGAAGGTGACCCGACGCTGTGGCAGCAGGCGCATCATATCGTCGAAAAAGGGCTGGAAAGGCTGCAGTTGCCGCCGCATAACGTCCCGGCAAGCTGGTTCGAACATGCGCGCCAGCGTTACCGGGAAAGCGATGCGGCGTAGTCGTCAGAAAGTCACCACCGTTTTCAGCGCCGTCACCCAGGCGTCCTGAGTTTCGTTGACGCCCGCCGGATGGTGCCAATATTGTACGCCCGGCTGCAGTTGCAGCCACGGGGTAACGTTGAAGCGGTAATAGAGTTCTGCCGTTACCGAATGCCCCGGCACCGGATGATAGTTGGGATCGTTATACCCGGTAGCGTTGTTGACTTGATTCAGGTAGCGCTGGTTATCCCGGTAATGGTTGCTCAGCTTAACCATGGACACCCCCAGGCCCAGCCAGTCGTCTGGCCGTGCGTCAAACAGCCCGCGATAGCGGATACCGGTCGAAGTGGAGTAATGCATATAGTTGGAGCGCTGATCCGCCAGCCCCAGGCTGTAGAACAGGCTCAGACCGCGATTGGCGTCATCCGGGTGGCGCGTGACCTGTTGGTTAAAGCCGCTATACAGGAACCAGGTGCGGTCATGGCTGCGATAGCCGTTCGGATCGCTCGCCCCCGGGCCGCCGGAAACCCCCTCGTACAAATCCTGCTGGCTGGCATTGGTGAACAGCACGCCAATATTGTAGACCCCCGGCAACTGATTGACCGCGTTGGTCTTCAGTTCCAACTCCATCGGTAACAGCATGCCTTTACTGCCCTTGGTCGACCAACTCCAGGCATGACTGCGGCTTGGTGCCTGCGGGTTTTGCTCCATCACGCCGGTTTTGAAGGTCAGCCCGTCGGTCAGCTTATATTGCAGGGTGGTGCCCCAGTAGTGGACGTTCCAGTTATACCAGGTCAATGAGTTGGCAGACTTGCCGCCGCACAGCGTCAGCGTCTGGAAATCGCAGGGAATGATCTGGTCGAAGTCCTGCACCTTGTTCATCATGCCGATACGCCATTGCAGCCGACGATCAAGGAAGCTGCGGCTAAAGGTCAGCCAGCCCAGTCGGGTGATCGACTGGCCACCATAGCTTTCCTGCGACAGGTCGGTCGGATTAACACGCGGGTCCTGCAAGCGATCGCGCGTCAGGTTGTTATCATGATTACGGTTAACGATATTGCCTTCAAGCGCCGCATCCGGGATACCGGTCAGCGCCTGCAAGTCCTGGCTGAAGGTCAGCGAGAACTGATCGATATAGGACAGCTGCTTATCGTGGTTATAGCCACCGCCGGCGTTATAGGAAATCTGGCTGAGATAACCCAGATTATAGTGAAAGCCATGATCTTCCAGGATCGGTCTGATCCCCAGCATATCACCCAACAGCCCTGGCTGCGGCGGTTCAAACCCGAGCGCGACGCCTTGCCATTTGGCGGTGGGTGCCTCCACGTCCTTGGCGCTTTGCAAAGTTTCCGCCTGCGCGCCGCTGCAGGTCAGCAAGAGCGCGGCGAGTGTCATAGAGTGAGGTAATGGATATTTCATTATTATATTTCTCCGCCTGTTACGCTGACTGCGGGCAACAGCATTCCCTGGGCGAGAATTTCCCATAATTGGCAGCAGTAGATAAAGGTCATAACCCGGCGGTTGCCACCGGGTGGGTTGATATAGCTTAAGCTTTGTTTTTCAGACTGTTACCGTTACTCTGGATCACATCGCGATACCAGTAGAAACTCTTTTTACGGCGGCGCTCCAGGCTACCGTTACCGGCATCGTCGCGGTCGACATAAATAAAGCCGTAACGCTTGGACATCTCGGCCTTAGAGGCGCTGACCAGGTCGATCGGGCCCCAACTGGTGTAACCCATCACCTCCACGCCATCGTCAATTGCCTCCGCCACCTGCACCAGATGGTCGTTGAGATAATTGATGCGGTAGTCGTCATTGATGCTGCCGTCGGCCTCGACACGGTCCTTGGCTCCCAGGCCGTTCTCCACGATAAACAGCGGTTTCTGGTAGCGGTCATACAGCACATTAAGCAGATAGCGCAGGCCAACCGGGTCGATCTGCCAACCCCACTCCGAACTGGCCAAATGCGGGTTCGGCACCATATTGAGAATGTTGCTCCGGGCAGTGTTGTTCTGAGCTTCGTCGGTGGTGACACAGCCGCTCATGTAATAGCTGAAGGAGATAAAATCGATGGTCTCGCGCAACGCCTGTTGGTCTTCGGCGGTGATCTCGACCTGAATGCCGTTTTCACGGAAGTAACGTCGCATATACGCCGGGTAGCCGCCGCGCGCCTGTACGTCGCCAAAGAACAACCAGTCGCGGTTCTGGCGCTGGGTTTCCAGCACATCTTCCGGTTTGCAGCTCAGCGGATAGAGAATACCGCCCAGCAGCATATTGCCGATTTTGCCGCCCGGCACAATCTCATGACAGGCTTTTACCGCCCTGGCACTGGCCACCAGTTGATGGTGGATCGCCTGATAAATCTCGCTTTTGCTGCTGTCCTGCGCCAGACCGACGCCGGTAAACGGCGCATGCAGCGACATATTGATCTCGTTAAAGGTCAGCCAGTGCTGCACCTTGTGCTTATAGCGTTCGAACACCGTGCGCGCGTAGTGCTCAAAAAAGCCGATGGTCTTGCGGTTACCCCAGCCGCCGTATTGCTTCACCAGCCCGTAGGGCATTTCGTAGTGCGACAAAGTGACCAACGGCTGAATGCCGTACCTGGCCATTTCGTCGAACAGCCGATCATAGAACGCCAGCCCGGCTTCGTTCGGAGTCTCCTCATCGCCCTGCGGGAAAATGCGCGTCCAGGCGATGGAGGTACGCAGGCACTTGAAGCCCATTTCAGCGAACAACGCGATGTCCTGCGGGTAATGATGATAAAAGTCGATCGCCACATCCTTGATGCCGCTGTCGCCGTCGACCCGTGGCGTAATCGTGCCGAAGATGCCCTGCGGCTGCAAATCAGAGGTCGACAGCCCTTTGCCGTCGGTCTGATAAGCCCCTTCCACCTGATTGGCCGCCACTGCGCCGCCCCACAGAAAATGGTCTGGAAATTTGCTGCTCATCGCTTTCTCCTCGGTTAACCTAATAAAGTCAGCAGCGGTGCCTGTTCCTGCACCCTGCCCTGGCCGCTGGTCAGCACGTCGACGTAGTCATCGCTGTTGCTGATGATGATCGGCGTGGTGGTATCAAAGCCGGCGGCGCGGATCGCCACCTGGTCAAACTCAATCAGCAAATCGCCCGGGTTAACCCGATCGCCCTCCTGCACATGGGCAGTGAAATGCAGCCCATCGAGCTTGACGGTATCTATGCCGACGTGAATTAAAATCTCTGCGCCCTCGTCCGACTCAATACCGATGGCGTGCTTGGTTTTAAACAGTGAGGCCACACGCCCGGCAACCGGCGCAACCACCCGACCTTGCTGCGGTACTATCGCCACTCCCTTGCCCAATAATCCGCTGGCAAAGGTGGCGTCGTTAACCTGCTCCAGCGCAATCACTTCACCGGCTATCGGGCTGACAACAGACTGTTTACGATTAAGCGGTGCCGCAAGCGTCGGTTCCACGGCCTCCTCGACAGGCGCCACACCGAACAGATAGCTGGCCACCGCCGCGAAACAAAATGACAGCAAGGTGCCGACAATCGCGCCCCACACCGTGGCATCGAAGCCGCTGGCAGGGATAATCTGCGCAAAGGTAAAGATGTTCACCAGACCAAAGGAATAGGTGGCGGTATGGAAATAACCGATCACCGCGCCCCCCAGCGCACCGCCAATGCAGCCAAAAATAAACGGCCGTTTGTTCGGCAGCGTTACGCCGTAAACCGCCGGCTCGGTGATGCCAAACACCCCGGCACCGATGGCGGAACCGGCCAGAGCCCGCAGTTTGGCATCACGGGTACGCAGCATGACGCCCAACGTAGCACCCACCTGCCCCATCACTGCCGGCAACAACAACGGCACCATGATGTCGCGGCCGAGCACGCTCAGGTTATTGATCATCAGCGGTATCAGCCCCCAGTGCAGGCCGAAAATCACACATACCTGCCACATCGCGCCCATAAAGGCACCGGCAATAATCGGGTTAAATCCGTAGATGGTCTGAAAACCGTGGGCCAGCAAATGGCTGAGCCACGTGGCCGCCGGGCCGATCAGCAGGAAGGTCAAGGGCACGGTGATCACCAGGCACAGCAGCGGCGTAACAAAATTGCGCAGCGCACTGTGGAGCACCCGGTTAAACAGCAGCTCCAGCCGGCACGAGACCCAGGCGGCAAAAATAATCGGGATCACCGACGAGCTGTAATTGATAAAGGTCAGCGGGATGCCGAAGAAATACTCGCGCACCGCGTCTGGCTGCTGTGCCGCTTCAAATGCCGCCATCATCAGCGGATGGGTCAGGGCCCCGCCAATCGCCATGGTAATGAAAGGATTACCGCCAAACTTTTTCCCGGCGGTGTAGCCGAGCATAATCGGCAGGAAATAGAACAGCGCATCACTGGTAGCAAACAGCATTTTAAAGCTGCCGCCACTCTCCAGCAGCCAGCCGCAGGCCAGGCTCAGCGCCAGAAACCCCTTCAGGATCCCCGAGGCGGCCATCACCCCCAGCAACGGCGTAAAAATGCCGGATACCACGTCAATAAAGCGACTGAACAGGTTTTCCTTTTTGCCGTCATCCTCCGCCACCGCGCCATCGCCCAGCCCACCGGCCTGATTGACCGCGTGGTAGACCTCAGCCACGTGGTTACCTACCACCACCTGAAACTGCCCGCCGCTTTCCACTACCATGATCACACCGGGATTTTTTTTCAGTGCCGCGGCATCGGCACGCTGGCTATCGCGTAGCTTGAAACGCAGGCGGGTGGCGCAGTGCACCAGACTTCTCACGTTGTCGCGGCCACCGACGCCGGCCAAGATCTCACTGGCTAATTGTTCATATTTCATAGCGTTACCCTTAAAATCTACGTTCTGCCAACCTCAGTGCCGCGATGGCCAATCGTCGTCACGAAATTCAGCGCAAAAAAAAACCTAAACCTCATGGCCTCTGCTCCCACCAGGGGGACAGAAGCACGAGGTTTAGGTTTTGCCTGCCGGAGCAGTGACAACCCTAAATCGGCTGAGCTAAGACGTTAACACTGTGCTTTTCAGTGGGGCAAGGCTTTGCCCTGGCAAATTACCGAACTGTGATCCGACGGGCAAAACGGCTTCAGTGAGCGAAATAATGCATGCCGCCGTCTACCGGGATCACCGCTCCGGTGATATAGCGCGCCTGCGGGGAACAAAGAAACGCGGCCAGATAGGCCATATCCTCCGGTTCACCAAAGTAGCCAATCGGGATATTCTGTTCGATAAACGCCTGGCGCGCGGCCTCGGTCGGGTGCAGTTTTTCACGCACCTGTTCGCTATTAATCCGCCCGGGCTGCAGCGTATTGACGGTAATCCCTTGCCCCGCCACATCGCCAGCCAACCCCTTGGCCCACAGATGCAATGCCCCCTTGGCGGCAGTGGCCGCGTTCATGCTACGCGGCTCCATTGAGCCGCTGATGTTAATCACGCGCCCCCATCCCTGAGCCTGCATGCGGGGCAGCAATGCATGGGTTATCCGACGCGCCGGGGTAAAGTTCAGGGCAAACGCCTCTTCCCAACCCGCGTCGCCTTCGCTCAGTGAAGTCGGGCGGGCACCACCAACCGCATTAATCACAATATCGATGGTCCCGACCTGCTGTATCGCCAGCGCCAGCATGCTGTCGAGCGCCTGTGTCTGGGTGATATCTGCCGCGATGACATAGGGCCGTATGCCACCGGCTTGTTCTACCTCATCCGCCAGGGTCTGCAAACGGTCTTCCCGGCGCGCCGTCGCCACCACAATCACCCCCTGCGCCGCCAATACCCGAACCATGCCTGCGCCAATCCCTTCGCTGGCACCCGTTACCAGCGCGATACGCCCCTGCAGATGCAAATTCATAAGATATCCTAATTAAATAATTCAATCTGGTTACAAAGATAACGCCATTGAATCATGTCCCACTCTGTGTGAATATTCCATAAATTCGCGGAGATACTGTGCAGGAATTCACTGATGTTCGATTGGCAGGATTTAAAACACTTTGTGGTGCTGGCGCGCACCGGTTCATTGTCAGCCGCAGCGCGGGAGCTGGGCTGCGATCACGCCACGGTAGGCCGACGGGTGGCGGCGCTGGAGAAGGCTCTCGGCCTGGGGTTGATCCTGCGTCTGCCACGCAGTACGCCGCTGACGCAGGACGGAAAAATGATTGCCGGGCTGGCGGCCGATATCGAAAATCAAAGCCACGCCATTGTCCGCCATGCGCGCAGCGCCGGTGAGACACCGCAAACCCAGGTGCGTATCAGCGCGCCGCCGTCGATTGCCGCACGGGTCATCGCCCCACAGATTGCGAAATTTCATCATACTTTTCCGCACATTACGCTGATACTCTCCGGTGAATCGGCAATCGCCGAGCTAGATCGCGGTGACGCTGAAGTCGCGGTGCGTATGGTGCGCCCGCAACAACCGGATCTGCTGGTGCAACGTATCGGCATGATGCGCTACGCGTTGTACGCCACGCCACAGCACGCCGCCCTGCCGGAGTCGGCGCGGGCCTTTATCGGCTACGACCACCACTACCAAAACCAACCGCATCAGCAGTGGCTACAACAGCTGTTGCAGGGCCGTCCGGTGGTATTTCAGGCCAGCGATCTGTTCTCGCTTCAGGAAGCGGCACGATCGGGACTCGGAGCAGTAGTATTGCCGACGTTTGTCGCCGATAGCGACCCAGACATGGTGACACTGCCCACTTCAATCGCTGCGCCAACCCGCGAACTGTGGCTGGTCACTTACCCGGACCTGGCGCGCTCAATAGCCGTACGCGCGGTGATGACTTTTCTGACTGATATCATCGGAGAAAAATGCCCACTGACGCGCTGAAACATAAGTCATGCTAATTTGATGCTGGACAAATCTTACGCGGCGGATTATTACTGGTCACGACATAATGGACTTTAGGGACTGGCTAAGATCATGACTTTGCGTACTGAATTTGGACGAATTCTGATTACCGGCGCGGGTGGTCGGGTGGCGACGGCATTCCGTCAATCGGTGGGAAATCGCTATCAGCTACGGCTGGCGGAAAAAAACCTCGATCTGTTGACCGATCTGCTGCCTGGCGATGAGGTAATCAGCTTCGATATCGCCGATATCGAAGCCTGCCGTGCGGCCTGCGCCAACATAGACACCGTGTTGCATCTGGCGGCCGATCCCTCCCCCGATGCAGACTTTTGCCACTCGCTGATGGATAACAACATCCTCGGCACCTTCAATATTTTCCGGGCGGCGAAAGACGCCGGCTGTAAACGGGTGGTCTTCGCCAGCAGTGCACAGGCGGTGGAAGGCTATGCGCTGGATCACCAGATTCGGCCACAGGACGCGCCCAAACCGAAAAATATGTACGGCGTCAGCAAGGCCTTTGGCGAAGGTATCGCCGCCTATTTTGCCCATCAGGAGGGGCTTTCCGCCCTGTCAGTACGCATCGCCAACTTCACCACGCTGGAACCCGGCGAGCAGCTCAGCGCCCGCGATATGAGCGCTTTTCTCAGCCACCGCGACGCCGCCGATCTGTTGGAACGTTGCCTACGCATTGAAGGCGTGCACCATGCGGTGGTGCACGGCGTGTCCAATAACCGCTATAAGCGCCTGTCGCTGGAGGAAACCAGTCGCCTGCTTGGCTACTACCCGCAGGACGATGCGTTCAGCATCCTGGGTTTCGCCTAGAGTTTGCTATCGATGCGCTGCAGCAGATAGGGGAAAAACGGGTTGGAGGCAATGCGCATCAGCGAATCGAGATCGACCACCAGCACGGAACGTTCGCCACGCGCAGCAAGGGTGCCCAGGCTAATGCCGAACTCATCCCGCTGCGCCGGAAACCGGCCATACAGCGAATCACTCACCGGGAACGGCAGCGCCACGTGCGAAAGCGAATAAATATCCGCCGGGTAGGTCATACCCAACGCCTGCTCGCTGGCCGTGGTAGCCCCGGCCGGTGTCACACTGGCGATCGCATCGCTGCTTTCCGGTGAAGCATTGGCGATCACCGTGGTCTGATAGCGGCGCGGAGGCGCAGGCAACAGTTGGCTGACCGCCGCAGCCGCATTTGGCCGCAACAGCGGACCGAAGTTTACCGTACGATTGACGTCAAACAGCACCAGTTCGCTGCCGTTCGCCGGCAGTTCGTTATATAACGCGCGGATCACCGCCCGGGTACTGACGGTGGAATCCATTACCGACTGGAAGGTCAGCACCGGCGCTAATTTATCCAACTTGCCGTCACGCGCCGCACGGACGATTTGCTGTTGCAGACCATTGCTGAGCAGATAGGACTGGCGTGCCCCATTTACCGGGAACGAATTGTATTTAAAAGGATTAAATTCCGGCAGCACCCCGAGCCACGCGGCTTTGGCAAACGCCGGGAACACCGCCGGCCAACCGGCAATGCCGGCAAAACGGGCAAAGCTGGTGACACCGATCATCGGTGAGATCAGGATTAACCGTTGCGGCGCTGCCAACTGTGGATCGTCCAATGCATCCAGCGCGTATTTCATCGCCAGCGCACCACCGTTGGAAAAGCCCACAATATGCAGCGGCTTGTCGCCCCCGGCCTTGCTGCGCGCCTCACGTATTGCCAATCGCGTTGCCGCCAACCAGTCTTGCCATTCAATATCGGTCAGGGCGCCCGGTACCGTACCGTGTGCCGGCAGGCGAATGCCGACCGCCACATAACCGTGCTGCCGGTAGTTCTCGGCAATGTGCCGCAGGCTGTAAGGGGAGTCGGTCAGGCCGTGCAACAGCACCACGGCACCGCGCGCCTCACCCTGCGGCAGTAATTCGTAGGAACGGTTCCAGTCGCGGGCAAAGTGCTCCGGATACACCGGACTGCCATCGAAGTAGCGGTTAAGTGGGATGCGTTCGCTGGCGGAAAGTTTGTCCGTGACGTTGGCCTTCACCTCATCAAACACCCGGCTCTCTGCGGCCAGATAACCCTGCCAGTCGGTCTTGTCCATTTCGGCAGCCGACAGTTCGTGTGGCACAAAGGTATGCCACGGCTCCAGCGCCGGACCGCTCTGAGTATCGTAAATGCGCACCGCAAACAGCGTGAGCAACACGGTGACAACCACAATCGTCAGCCGTTTGGTCCATTTAATTATCGCCCTGGAAGGCATGCCCACTCCTGAATTTACGGTGATCCCAGCTGCGATTATAGAAGTTAAATGCCCGCAGGGGCAGCCCGACGATCGCCGGCCGTGACCCACCGATTTTTAGAACTTGCTCACAGAACCCGCATTTCCCAGCCGTTTTGGCGGATAAAAATTGATCTGCCAACGGAATGTTTGTAGGTTTTCTGTAACGATACACTAAAACGTTACAGTGAAAGACCAGAGACAAAGTATCGTACCCGTTCCCCCTGTCCCTACAGCTTTGCCCCCCAGGGGAAATCATCTTCACCACCAGCATCGCAGGCTATCTGCGATCGGGAGCCAGGCTGATGAAATCACTGACATGCCGCTTAACGCCGCGTCTGTTTATCACGCTGTTATTTATGCTGTTTATCTTGCCACTGCGCGCCAATGCGGCCGAAGTTAACCTGCGGGTCTATTCATCGCTGCCCGATGATGGTTACTCCGCACACGCCATCTGGTTTAACCGCTTCAAACAGAATCTGGACCAGCGCCTGCCGGGCAAAATCACCCTCAACTATTTCCCCAACGGCATGCTGGGCAAAGAGGCCGATGCCGTCCAGCAGGTGCGTATTGGCGCGATCGACATGATGATCTCCGGCACCTCCATCTGGGGCACGCTGGTACCGGAAATCGGCGTGCTGGATCTGGGCTATCTGTTTAACGATAACTCGCAATTAGGTCGGGCGCTGGATGGCCAGGCGGGCCAACTGTTGAGCGCCATGCTGGCCAAACAGAGCAACATCAAGGTACTGGGCTACGGCTTCAGCCTGGGCGCCCGCAACATTTACAGTAAAAAGCCACTGCAGTCGCCGCACGACCTCAACCGAATGAAGATACGTGTGCTGCCGGCACCCAATTTTATCGCCACGCTGAAAAGCATGGGTGCCACAGCGATCCCGATGCCCGGCGGTGAAGTCTACTCCGCGTTGCAGATGGGGGTGATCGACGGTGTGGAACATGACGCGGCCACGGTCTACACCAGCAAGTATTACGAGATCGCCAAATACGCCACGCTGACCCGCCATATCTACAACCCGATTGTCGCCACCATCAGCCAGGCGGCGTTCCAACGCATCCCGCAGCCGATGCAAGCCGAGGTGTTGGCGGCAGCCAGCGAAGCCACGGTTTATGAACGCAAAATCGCGGCGGAAAAAGAAGCTCAGGCGATGGAAAAACTGAAAGCCGCCGGCGTGACCTTTACCGAAACCGACCGCGACTATTTCCGTCAGCAAACTCTGCCACTTCAGGCGGCGTTTAGCGGGAAATATCCACAGGCTAAAGCGGTGCTGGATGCCATACATGCCACCGCGCAGCCGTAACGCCCCTCTGGCGGAGGATTTGCTATGACCCTTCCTGTAACCCTTGAAATGAGTGTGAAAAAAGTGGCCATCCTGACGCAGTTAAGCCGCGCCCTGACCCGTTTTACCGCCTGGGGTGGCGCACTGGCGCTGCTGATCAACGTGGTGGTGGTGTTCGCCTCGGTGATTTGGCGCTACGCGCTGCACAGCCCGATCGAATGGGCGGAAGAAGTGGCGCGCGCGCTGATGGTGACGCTGGTGTTCTTCGGCGTCGCCACCTCCACCGGGCGCGGTCGGCACATCGGCGTCGATCTGTTCCTGCGCTGGGTGCCCGCGGTAGCCCGGCCCTACGTAGTGCATGCCAGCCGTTGGGTGCTGGTGCTGGTAGCTTTGGGGCTGACAGTCTCCAGCTTCAGCCTGGTGGGTATTTCACTGCCGCAGACCACCGAACACGGCCTGCCGCAGGCGATCTTTGTGGTGCCGGTGTTTATCGGCGCGGCGGTGATGCTGGTCAGCGCGCTCGATCACGCCTGCCAGGCACCGTTGAAAGTGGTACTACTCAGCGCCGCCGCCGTCGCTCTTCTGGGCGGCGCGGGTTACCTCAGCCTGCATATCCCGCTGGGGTTTAGCTCACTGCCCGCCGCGCTGATGCTGGCCTGCTTTATCCTGGGCATCATCTCGGGCGTGCCGATCGCCTTTACCCTTGGCATGTCGGCGATGGTGTTCTTCCTCAGCGATCCGTCGCTGCCGTTCGTGTTCTTTGCCCAGCAGGTGACCGCTGGCGTCGACCATTTCGTGCTGCTGGCCATTCCATTCTTTCTGCTGGCCGGTGCGGTAATGGAGGTCAACGGCATGTCTTCGCGGTTGGTTGAGCTGATCGTCCGTGGCATGGGACGTTATCGCGGTGGCCTGCATATGACCACCATTGTGTCGATGGCGTTTTTCTCCGGTATTTCCGGTTCCAAGCTGGCAGACGTCGCCACGGTCGGCGGCGTGCTGATGCCCGCGGTAAGGCGAGCGCGCCAACCGGCGGCAGAATCGGCCGGGGTGTTCGCCGCCTCGGCCATCATGGCAGAGACCATTCCTCCCTGCGTCAACCTGATCGTGATGGGCTTTATCGCCAACATATCCATTGGCGCACTGTTTATTGCCGGACTGATCCCGGCGCTGTGCCTGCTGGTATTGCTGCTGATTGCCGCCGTGATCTTCGGCAAACGCATCAACGTCGATGACGCCTACCCGGTGCGCATGCCGACCCGCCAACTGCTGATCGGGGCTGCCGTCGGGTTGGTAATGATTTTGATGATCGGCAAGGGCGTGGTGGCCGGGATCGCCACCTCCACCGAGATTTCCGCCTTCGCCGTGGTTTACGCCATCGTGGTCGGTCGGCTGGCCTTTGGGGAGCTAACCCTGCAAGCCACCCTGAAGCTGTTTGTCGATACCGCCGCGCTGTCCGGCATGCTGCTGTTTATCGTTGCCTGCGCCACCAGTTTGTCCTTCGCCCTGACCATCGAGATGATCCCCCAGCAGTGCGCACAGCTGCTGGTCGCCATCGGCGCGGACTACGGCCCGTGGCTGTTCCTGCTGTTGTCGATTGTCATCCTGATTATCTTCGGTGCGGTGCTGGAGGGCGCTCCGGCGCTGATTATCTTCGCCCCGATCCTGGTGCCCATCGCCACCCAGCTCGGCTTTAACCCGCTGCACTACGCCATTGTGATGATTCTGGCGATGGGGTTCGGCCTGTTTTCCCCGCCCATCGGCCTGGGTCTGTACACCACCTGCGCCATCTGCGGCGTGCCGATGCAGGACGTGATTAAGCCGATGGCCAAATACCTGCTGATCATACTGCTCGGCATCATCGTTATCGCGCTGTTCCCGGCGCTCACTACCTGGCTGCCCACGCAGCTGGGTTACTGATTTTCTCAAGCAAGGAGTCACACCATGTTCTCTGATTTAACCAACAAACGCGTGTTGATCACCGGTTCCACCGCCGGTATTGGTCTGGCGACCGCCGCCCTGTTCGCCCAACACGGCGCCAAAGTGGGAATAAACGGCATGCGCAGCGAACCCCCGGCAGAAATTGCCGCCTTCCCCGGTGAATGCGCGTTCTTCTCGGCCGACTTATCGCGCTCTGCCGGCTGCGAAGCGCTGGTCGATAACTTTGTCGCCCGCTTCGGTGGCATCGACATTCTGATCAATAACGCCGGTGGACTGGGCGGACGTAACGGCCTGGAAGCGATAGATGACGAATTCTTTGACCGGGTGATGGATCTGAACTGCCGCTCGGCGCTGATGGTCACCAAATTCGCTATCCCGTACCTGCGCGCTTCGGCACGCGAGAGCGGCGCTACCGCCAGTGTGATCAGCACCGGTTCCATCGCCGCACGTGAAGGCGGCGGCATCGGTGCCGGTCTGTATGCCAGCGCCAAGGCCTGGCTGCACAACATTCACCGCAACTGGGTGAAGGAGTTCACCCAGGACAATATTCGTTTCAATATCGTCTCACCGGGCAGTATCGACACCGCCTTCCATCATGGCAAAAGCGAAGAAGTGCTGGGCAAGATGTGCGCCTCGATCCCGATGGGCCGCTTTGGCCGCAGCGAAGAAGTGGCACCCACTTACCTGTTCCTGGCATCGCATAATTGCAGCGGCTACATCACCGGACAGATTATCGACGTCAACGGCGGACAGATCGCGCCCTAAGGGTCTGTGACTCACTTTCGAGCGCGTGATAAAGTCGCGGTAATGGGTTAATGCAAAACGGGAATGTGATGGCGAATATACGTGATGTGGCACGTCATGCCGGGGTTTCGGTCAGTACGGTTTCCAACGTGCTGAACGGCCGGGTCGATCAGATGCGCAAGGATACGCTGGCCCGTATTGAGCAGGCGATGGCGGCGCTGCAGTACCAGCCGAACCGCGCGGCGCAGCAGCTCAAAACCGGACAGGTCAAAATGCTCGGCCTGCTGGTGCCTTCGATCGTCAACCCCAGCTTCGCTGCGCTGGTGCGTGAGATTGAGCTGGCGGCCAAGCAAAACTACGGTTACCAGGTGCTGCTGGGTGATACCCATCGCCAGCAGGAAGAAGAGATCCGTTTTCTCGACGATCTGCTGGCATTAGGTATCCGTGGCGTGGTGGTCGCCTCCACTTTTTACGATCGCCCCCATTTCCGTGACGCCCTGAAACGCGGCCTGGTGATGATTAACTACGATGAACGCACCCTGACGGCACCGGGTGAGGAGGCGCTGCCAATCGACAGTGTGTCGATGGACAATAGCGCCGCCGGCAACATGGCGGCCCAACATCTGATCGCCCAGGGCTGCCAGCGTATCGCTTTCGCCACCGCCTCCGGCATGACCAGCAGCCGCGCCAACAAGATTGCCGGTTACCGGCAGGCACTGGAGGCTGCCGGGCTGCCGGTCAGGGTGATCGAAGGTAAAGCGCAGTTCGCCTACGGTGATGCCGAAATGGCCGAGTTGGGGAAAACGCTGGCCGAACAAGTCTGCCAGAGTGAACCACGGCCGGACGGTGTGGTGGCGCTGAACGATATGCTGGCCATCGGCATGATTTCTGCCTTCCAGCGATTGGGGGTGCGGGTACCGGAGGATATTTCGGTGGTCGGCATCGATAACATGTTTCTGTCCGAACTGTTCAATCCGGCACTCAGCTCTGTGGCCCCCCCGCTGCGCGAGATGGCAGTGAAAATTGTCGATCGGCTGATCGGCCGGTTGGAAAACCCGGAACTGCCAGTTGAGGAGTTTTTATTTGCCCCCAGCCTGGTACGCCGCCAGTCGGTGATTAACTCGTAGCCCCGGCGGGGCCGCCGGTCCCGCTCTCTTTCACACTGAATACCTGGCTGCGCTAACGCGCGGCGGGATTTCGCTGCGCCCAAAACCGCAGCAGGAGAATAAAATGAATCATGAATCTTGTGTTTACTGCCATCCGACCGATGAGATTGTGCTGTGGCAAAACTCACAGTGCCGGGCAATTTTTATCGCCGACAGCCCATTTCCCGGCTGGTGTCGGGTGGTGTGGCATGAACATATCGCCGAGTTGAGTGACCTGCGTGACGACCAACGCAACAGCATCATGGCGGTGGTGGCACAGGTTGAGGCGCAGTTGCGCCAACTACTGACGCCGGCAAAGATCAACATCGCCAGCCTGGGCACCGCGCTGCCGCATTTGCACTGGCATATCGTCCCGCGTTACCTCGACGACTCGCACTTCCCGGAGCCGGTCTGGAGCCAGGCATTGCGGGCACCCACGACGAAAACATTGCCGGATAATTTTATTGAGCTGATGCGGGAACGGCTGGCGCTGACTTTGGGGGAATAACAGGATGCCGGGCGACGCCCGGCTTTACTGACTATCCAAGCTGTAAACATGATAATGGCCCGGATATCGGGTATATCCCTCTGCAACAATACGTCCCTGCTTTACCAACACGCAGCCAACTGGGGGGTTTACAGCCACATCTCCGCATAAAATATTTTCTCAACGCTAAGAAACGTAATCAGATAACTGCCTGCTCAACATTAAAATGTTGCTATCAAGAACCGGTCACAACGTGATTAAAGTCACGAAATCAAAAACGCCTTCCAGAGTAAAAAAAGATAGCTCCACTATCTTTTTGATATAAAACACAAAATATCATTACTGGTTGTATTGGTATTTTTGTCTCAAATTTGATTTTCCTTTACCTTTTGCCAGCATTAATGTTAATAATTTTTGCGCATTCTCTTAATAAATAAGAAGGCGTGCTGGTTTGCGACTTTGGGTCGTTCAGGCTATCTTCAACAATACGAACTGCATAATGAGCAGATAAAACCCGGCCCACAATTGAAGATGGTATGACATCCATGAGTTACTCGCAAAACACTTGCTTAACTTTACTGATAACATCTAATTTTTTTTCCTCTATTGCAGTAAGTATAGGGATGTACATCATCCCCTGGTATATAAGCAATGAAGTCGGGCAACCAAAATTATTGGCAATAATGGCAACCATGTCATCGATGCTGTTAATTTTTGTTACGCCATGGATTGGTATGCTGGTCGATAAATTTAATAGAAAGAAATTAATTACGGCAATAAACATTATCATATTTATTGCTTTTATCCTCACAGTTTTAAGTCAATACCTGTCATTCGGCATTCTATTCCCATTAATAGCCTCTTACTTTATCGTACAGTTTTATTACTCTGTTTTCTATATAGCAAGACAGGGATTCATTAAGGATATATTCAGTGGCGATTACCTTTCGCGTACCAACTCACTTCTTGAAATGGAGTCTCAAGCATCCACATTAATATCTGCTTTATTGGTAATCTCACTTTCATCATATTTAAGTTATAACACGATATTTATGGCACTGGCTACGTTAGTTATTTTTTCTTTGGTCATTCTATTAGCTATACCCTACCAACGACACTCCCCCGCAGGGGGACATATACCCAGAAACTCACTGCTTCAACTTCAACCTGAAAATAGAGATGTCTTTATTTATTTGTTGATGGGTGCAATACCTTTTGTCTGTATTATGGTATCTAATGTTGTACAAGCACCTTTCATGCATGAAGTATTGAATGCCTCAATCAAGTCTTACGCCTCTTTTGGCATCATTTATGGTTCTGGGGCAATTTTGGTTAGCCTATTATTAGGCTGGCTGGCGCAAAAGTTCCCCGCTCGCAAACTGGTTCATATATTTATCAGTGGTTTCACCATTACAGTGTTGGTAATCGCCACAACCCCAACGTTACCAGTGGTGCTGGTCGGTGCTTTCTTTCTCGGATTTTTCAACTCTGCCTCACGCATAAGCAGCCAGAATGTTGCTCTGAATGAAGTCGATAGTGAAAAAATTGGCCGTGTCTTTTCAACTGCACAATTATTCACTTTAATTAACCGGGTTATAGCCACAGGGTTAGTCGTCCTTTTATTTCAAGACGATTACACCTACGCATGGGTCTATATTCTTATCATTAGTGCAACCGCACCTGTAAGTTTAATACTGTGGTCGCTTTATACCAACCGGCCACAAAGAATAAGGAGATCCTAATGGACATCACTATTGTAACTGGCAGTCATCGCAGATGAGTCAAACTCCCGACATGTGGCGAATTATATCGCCAATATTTTGCAGCGGAAAGGCCATGACACCTATATCATTGATCTGGCAGAAACAAATATCCCTCTCTGGAGTGAGGATTTAGAAACAGCTGACGGTGATTACGAACACTCGCTACGCGGAAGAATAAATTACCAACTGGAATTATTACTGCAATACGCTACAGCACTCGCTCAGGTACGAGATTCGGGTGTCATTGATTATGAACAGTTTCGATATGGTATGTAATATCTCTGAACATTCAGATCATGCCAGCATCGAAAGCGGGGCACATCTGTGCCCCGCTTTCGTCATACAACTAAATTTTATGGCTTAATTATGGTTTTTCGGAGATTTTGCGCAGGTATTCGTTATTTTTAAACGCAATAATGATCATTTCAAAGCAAACGCGAGTAAACACGCCACCAATGATGATCGCGAACAGACCACGGAAAAACTCACCGTAGAACATCGCCCCAATCCCGCCAACAATAATGCTCAGCAGGCAAAGCCAGTAGACACCGGTGATGATTTTCGGAGTCAGCATCGCATCAAAAAAGAAAATGTTTTTCATTGTAAATCCTTCCTTAGGCCAGTATTTAATTATCCCAGAGGCGCCGCATCGGTACGGTATGCCTTGTTGTCACGCCGGTTATGATAGCGAGTAACGCGGCGAAAAGCGCACAGAAATCAGCAAGCCATTACATAAGGGTTGAGGATGTTTAACAAAGTAGCTCACAAAACACTCGGCGGTTTGGCAGCGTTGCTGCTGTTCAGCCAAAATGCACTGGCGCAGGAAACGCTGATCTTTGTGCGACATGGGGAAAAGCCGGCCAACAACAGCGGGCAGCTGACCTGCAAGGGGCTGAACCGCGCGCTGGCACTGCCAGACGTACTGCTGAGCCGCTACGGCAAGCCGGACTTTATCTTTGCCGCCGGGCCGAAAGAAAACAAAACCGGCAGTTCGCTGCGAGCGCTGTCGACCATCATGCCCACCGCCGTGCGTGTGGGGCTACCGATCGGCATTCAGTTCCACGCCGATGACATTGCCGGGCTGCAACAGGAGTTGCTCAGCGATAAATACCAAAACTCACGCATTTTCATCGCCTGGGAACACAAGAATCTCGATAAGGCAGTGAAGAACATCGTGGCTGCACGCGGGGGCGACGCCAATTCAGTACCCAGCTGGCCGGGTAGCGATTTCGACAGCGTCTTCGTGGTCACGCTGGATCAAGGCAAGGTGTCATTCAGGCAGGAAAGCGAAGGGTTGACCGCGTTGGCGGATACCTGCCCTGTTGCAGGATAAAGCTAAACCGTCTTCTACTGGTTCGGTGAGATGACATAAGGGAGTCTCACCGGGCCAGGCTCATTTTATCTGACTGCTGACGACGTCATAAGCCCCAACTCAACACCCAACCGAATAGCCTGACGGGCGTTACTGACGCCAAGTTTAACCACAATATTTCTCATATGAAACTTCACCGTACTCAGGGAAATACTGGCGATGGCGGCAATCTCACCATAGGTTTTCCCCATACTGGCCCAATACAGCACCTCATTCTCCCGTGGGGTAAAAATGGGTTTTTCCGTATCCGCATGATGCTTCCGCTGGCTGGATGAGACCGACCCTGCGAGACGATACATTTGTTCATTGATATCGATCAGCAACATTTGCATGGCTCCGCGATCGGATGAGATCCGCTTTTCCAGATCCTCCTCTCCATTGCCGCCGAGGATGACCGATAACAACGCCAGACTATTCATAGAGTCGTGCAACACAAAGGTGAAGCCGTTAACAATGTTGTAGCGCCTGGAAAGGCAAAAAATCTTATCTGACATCAGGGTGATATTTTCGTCCCAGACAAAGGGCGAGCTACGCTTGAACGCAGTCAGTACCACCGGGTCAGTGAGCTGGAAATTGTTGGTGCGGTAAAGATCTACCCATTCTTCAGGATAGCTGGAAATAATAAGCACATCTGACGGATCTTTTTTTCTAATCACCGTGTAGGCGAATTCAGGGCTACCGAGTGAGGACAACTTTCGGTCGATATGTCCCCTGAGCGTTTCCGTTATTGTTTGATTTTCACTGAAGGAAGAAAACATACGGGCTCCATGGCAGTCTGACTGGGTCCATTTAGTGAGAAAACCTGCACTTATGTAGAGGTACAAGCTGCACTTAAGTTCAGGTTATGAATCAGGCACTCTGTCTTATAATGAACCGCGTTAGGCGAAGAGTAAAAATCTGCTCGGTAAGATCAGGTAGGCCACTCAGCCAACACCAGGGAAACTTTCCGGTCAGACAGAATAGACAAAAAGTCACTGCTGGCCGGGATCCTCAATTTAACACTGCTAATTTACCCTTTCAAATTCACCTTCGTCAGGGCCGCAGGCCGTCTACCCGACCTTATTGGGTTGCTTTCTGTGCCAGACAAGCGACGTCTATTGTATTGTCACCAATAACTTCGTTGTTCAGGGGTTAGGGAATGACTGTACGTTGGGCCGGCTTTGTATTTTCCATTTCAATACTCCATTAATATAACAACTCTCCACTTAATAATAAATAATTTAAATTATTAAAAAATTGATATAGAAATAGAACACTATCACACTGACAATATAAGTTTATTATATGTTGAAGTAATTCACGGCGAAAAACATGTAAAATTAAATAATAGACACTTGAATTTACTAATAACAAACTAATGCTTTGTATTTAGCTTGTGGGATTGAATATATACGAGAACCTGTAAATATCTTTCTTAGCGGGGCCAAGGGTAGCACCGCACTGATTAAGGAAAGATCATCATGGCTAAATCCCCTATCGGTACCACAGCCTCTACCGAGCACAAGTGCCCTGAAAGCGGCGTCTGGACGGTTGTTGGCACACCATCAACCACCGCCCCCATTGCTAAAGGCAATACCATGCCGCCCTATAATAACCAGGCTGTTACCTGGCGATTAACGCAATAT